>Ga0114933_10004596_pt1 | contig 12827 bp, 9 predicted proteins | sample 4SBtaG_FD_89691 | JGI IMG/M metagenome (GOLD analysis project Ga0114933, IMG submission 89691) | Deep subsurface microbial communities from Kolumbo volcano to uncover new lineages of life (NeLLi) - 4SBTROV12_W25 metaG | ecosystem: Environmental > Aquatic > Marine > Volcanic | place: Kolumbo...
AGTGGTAATGTGAGCGATTTTGTTGCCATCAGAATCTGTGACATTACAGGTCTTTCCATCAAGGAATGTTGCCCAGCCTTTTACCAGCCTCGCTCCATTAGCCTTGAGAAGTGCCTCAACTCCTTTGTTGAGTTTGTCAACAATTTTGTCTTTCCAATCAACTAATGCTGGCATATCAATAGATACATCACCATCAACTTTGAGGCCCATGTGGCCACTTTGATGTTTTTTGAGTGATTCAAATCTTTCAGCAGCATGGATTATTGCTTTTGATGGAATACAGCCGCGAATCAAACAGGTCCCTCCTGCTCGGTCGCCTTCAACAATAATTGTGTCAAGCCCTAATTGAGCGGCCCGAATTGCTGCTACATAGCCTCCAGGGCCAGCACCAACCACCAATACTTGGCAAGAAATTTGTTCCATCCAATTTCACCTCAAAGAATCTGTGTGGGGTGCTCAAGAAGATGCTTCAAACCCTGCACCAAGGCAGCGCCGTTGGCGCCGTCGACAACTCGATGGTCAAATGATGAAGAGAGATTCATCATTCTGCGAATAGTGATTTTCCCATCCAATACTACTGGGCGATCTATTGCTTTGTGAACGCCTAGGATGCCCACTTCTGGGGTGTTGATAATTGGTGTCGCACCTATTCCTCCATCTCTTCCAAGTGAGGTTATTGTGAAGGTTGAGCCGGTTAGGTCTGAGAGTGTGGCTGTTCCATCCCTTGCTCCACTTGCCACTCTTCCAAGTTCACTTGCGAGTTCCCAGATATTCATTGCCTCACAATTTTTCACGACAGGCACGTAAAGACCCCTGTCAGTAGTTGTCGCGATTCCCATGTTCACAGCGTTGTGTAAAACAAGAACTTCTCTGTCATCTTCGTAATGCCCATTACACCCATGGTGCCCTTCTTTGAACAGTTTAACCAATGCCTGCATGATGAATGGTAAGTATGTGAGTTTAGGTTGCTCTGCCGTGCGGTTTACATTGAGCCATTGGCGTAATGCTTCCAATTCAGTAACATCAACCTCTTCGAAGTATGAAAAGTGAGGGATTTGAGTATATGACTTTGTCATTTGTTCTGCAATCTTACGCCTCAAACCAACAATTGGGATTTCAGTTGTGCCATCAGCTGGTTGCCCCGGCGCTGAGAATTTTATTCCACCTGCAGATTCGCCTGCTTCATTATGAGCATCTAAATCAGCATGGCTGATTCTGCCAGCCGGGCCAGTGCCGCTAACTTGGCTGAGGTCAATACCTTCATCCTTGGCTCGCTGGCGTACGGCTGGTGACGCCAAGGCCCTTCCTCCAACACCGCTTCCACCACTCAAAGCACTTGAGGGAGTGCTGGTTTGACTTTGCTGTACTCGCTCTGGAATTGGTGCTGGTGTTGGCTCAGGTGTTGGCTCTGGTTGAGCGACTGGTTCGGGAGCTGGTTCGGGAGTTTTTTCTTCGGCAGGTGCCTCTGGTACGGGCGCAGGCTCGTCACTTTTGGAGACGTTTCCTTCACCTTCTACTTCAAACTCAATACAGACCGAACCTACAGCGATTATTTCACCCGGCTTGCCAACAGTTGACAGAATTTTTCCTGTAACAGGACTTGGAATGGTTACTGTTGCCTTGTCAGTCATTACATCCATCAATGAATCGTCTTCTTCAACCGAAGCACCAACTTCGATATGCCATTGAACGACCTCACCTTCAACAACTCCTTCTCCGATGTCTGGTAATCTGAAAGCATAAATCCCCATGTTTAATCCTCCTGTGTTCTCTTTATTGCCTCAGCAATTCTTTGTGGACTTGGTAAGTAATCCCACTCAGTACTGTGTGGGAAGGGTGTATCCCAACCAGTGACTCTCTCAATTGGGCTTTCAAGGTGATAGAAGCAACGCTCTTGCACGCTTGCTGACATTTCAGCACCAAAACCACTCGTTTTTGGAGCCTCGTGTACAATCACGCAGCGGCCTGTTTTCTTCACAGAATTCACTACCGCATCTCTGTCCCATGGGACAAGGGATTGTAAATCAATTAAGTCACAAGAGATTCCTGAATCTTCGATACCCTGTTGGGCAACGTGAACCATTGCTCCCCACGCAATAACAGTACATTTCTCGCCTTCCATAACCATATTTGCTTCTCCAAGTGGTATTGAATAATGCTCTTCAGGTACATCACTATACTCGTGCCCTTTCCAAGTTGGCACGTTGTGAGGGTCGCCATAAAATGGGCCGCGGTAGCAGCGTTTTGGCTCAAAGAAAACAACCGGGTCGTTACACTCAATAGCACTGATTAGCAGTCCCTTTGCATTGTAAGGGTTTGAACAGTAAACTACCTTGATTCCCGGGGTATGGGTGAATTGAGATTCCGGAGATTGTGAATGGTGATGGCCACCTTTGATACCTCCACCTGCGGGTGTTCGAATAGTTACAGGGGTGCTAAATTCTCCGCCACTTCGGTGCCTAAGTTTTGCCATTTCATTTACGATTTGGTCGTAAGCAGGGAAGATGTAATCGGCAAATTGTATTTCCATTACAGGTCGGAGTCCATTGAGTCCCATTCCAAATGCGATAGCAGCAATTCCGCCTTCTGCTAGCGGGGTGTCAAAGACTCGTTTTTCTCCATGTTTCTCTTGTAAGCCATCAGTGACTCTGAAGACACCACCAAAATAGCCAACATCTTCACCGAAAATAAGGACATTTGGGTCTGATTCCATTAGGTTGTCTAGAGCGCTGTTCAATGATTGTATCATATTCATTTCCGTCATAACAATCACCTCACTTTCCTAACTCCTCTCGTTGTTCTTGGATGTGCCAGGGTACTTCTTCGTAAACTTCTGTGAATATGGTGCTGGCGGGTGGCCACGGTCCGTTTGCTAGGTCGCCATGAGTTACGGCTTCTTTGTAGGCTGCTACAACTTCTTCATCTAGCGCACGCTCGAGTTCAGAGTGTTGCTCTTCGCTCCAGTCTCCATTCAAAATTAGATGATTTTTAAGTCGCTCAATTGGGTCACCACCCGGCCAAAACTCATGCTCATTTGCTGGTCGGTAACGGCTTGCATCGTCACTGCTGCTATGAGCGCCAGTACGGTAAGTTAGGATTTCAATGTGGGTTGCACCCAATCCTGCAGATGCTCGTTCCCTAGCCCACCTGGTGACTGAGTACAAGGCCAAGAAATCATTTCCATCTACTCTTAGACATGGTATGTCGTATGGGAGGGCACGGGTTGCAAAGTTTTCTCCGCCTGATGCGAAGTTTTTGTGGGTTGAAATTGCCCATTGGTTATTGACAACACACAAGATGACTGGTGGCTTGAAAACACTTGCAAAATTGACGGCGTAGTGGTAATCACCTTCAGCGCTTGCGCCATCTCCAATCCATGTGATTGTTGCTTGGTCTTCTCCCTTGTAGGCACTTGCCATTGCAACACCTACAGCTTGTGAAAATTGTGTTCCAACAGGACTTGAAACAGAGATATAGTATCCATCTTTGTAAGTATAATGGACAGGCATTTGCCTACCTTTAACATTGTCTTCAACATTTCCAATGCAGTGATTTATCATGCTAACCATGCTTCTTCCTCTAACAAATTGACAGCCAGGCTGGCGATATGTTGGGAACAACCAATCGTGGTCCTGCAAGGCCATTGTTTGTGAAATTGCAATTGCTTCTTCGCCAAGAGATCGCATGTAAAAGGAAAGTTTCCCAGTTCGCTGCATCTTCATCATACGGTCGTCAAAAATTCGGAGACGACACATTTGCTCAAGTCCCAAGCGCAATTCATCGGCGCTTAGATTTGGATTCCATGCTCCGCTGGCAACTCCTTCATCATCAAGAACTCTAATCAATCCTTCAGCGTGTTTGGTGGTATCTTCGGATGTACACGTATTTGGGTCGGGTTGACTCAAATCTTCAGGAGTATATGTCCAAGGTTCAAAATGTGACTCTTCTCCAGGTCGACTTGGAGCATCTGGGACTGTAAATCCATCCAAACCACCCCCCTGCTCGCCCTCTGTCATAGTTATTCCTCACACTGCTCCGACTATGATGATTTTCATGCCTGCCCATCTTTAGATGGGCTGGAGGATAAATTGGATATAGCCGCTCCCGGGGCTGTAAGAGTCGCAACTACTGGCCCGCCATTTGCTTCTGCGAGTAACAAACCCGCACGGTATGAAGAGCGTACTAGGGGCCCGCTTGCAACTGCTTTGAAACCGAATTTGCGAGCGGATTCATCCCATGTTGCAAATTGTTGCGGGGTAGGAAAGCGGTCAACCGCCAGATGTTTCCATGATGGGCTTAGATATTGGCCAAGAGTAATCATGTCTACACCTGCTTCTCTTAACATGAGCAAGGCTTCCTCAACTTCCTCATCAGTTTCGCCAACACCTACCATTAAACTGGTTTTTGTGAGTATGTCTGGGCGTAGTTTTTTCGCCTCTTTTAAGATGGCTAAAGATTGGTTAAAAGATGCCCGAGAATCACGAACATTTTGGTCTAATCTAGGCACACATTCTACGTTGTGTGCAAATACTGAAAGTGGGCTTTTGTCCAATAAGTAAGCAAGGGCTGACATATTGCCATCTAAGTCCGAACAAAGGAATTCAATAGTGACATTTGGTGCACTCTCTTTTACTGCGCTGATACACTTTTTGTAGTGGCTCGCCCCACCATCTTCTAAGTCGTCTCTATTGACTACCGTAATCACTACATGAGATATTCCCATATTGCTAACAGCGGCTGCTAAATCTCTAGGCTCATTCTCGTCTAGGGAAGGGGGTGTTTTGATGGTTCCAACAGCACAAAAACGGCATGAACGAGTACATTCTTGTCCGGCAATCATGAATGTTGCAGTACCTCTTCCCCAGCAGTCGTGGACATTTGGGCATCGAGCCTCTTCACAAACTGTGTGCAGGTTGTTGTCCTTCACTCGGGATTTTGTTTCATTAAATTGAATTTGAGCATCTCCAACAGGTAAAGTAGTTCTAAACCACTCTGGCAAGCGTTTACGCTCAGACTTTCTCCGATCTTTTACAGAGGACCTTACAATACCTCCACAACCACCAGAACTAGTTTCTGAGAGGTCGTTTATTGGCAGTTGTTGTCCAGTCACCCGCATCCCCTAATTGTGTCCCGGGGGGGCGATTCAAGTTAAGCCTTTGATTTCCTAAGGCAAACAACTCAACGCGGCAACCTCAAGTCACTTTGGCCCACCGCTTCTGCCCGGGTGTGGTAATGGGTGTCGCTTTAGTCACCGGTGGAGCCAAGCGAATCGGTGCTGAAATTTGCCGTGCTTTGGCTAAAGACGGTCATTCAGTTATCATTCACTACTTGAATTCTACAGAGGCTGCTACTTCATTGTGTGAAGAGTTGAATGATGTTTCAAAATCCGCTACAATTAAGGCAGATTTAGAAGACCTCGAGGATGTAAATTCATTGCTTCTAAAAGCATCTCAAATATTCGGTCCCATTGACATTCTAATTAACAATGCTTCACTGTTTGAGTACGACAATATTTCTTCTTTGGATAGTGAGCGTTTCAATCGTTCTATAGCAATAAATACCCTTGCTCCAATGTTGCTAACAAAAGCCTTCTCAGAACAATCGTTTCAGAGGCAAGGTTGTATCATAAATTTGCTAGATCAAAAATTGCAAAATCCAAATCCAGATTACCTCTCATACACTGCATCAAAAACTGCTCTCGCGGGTTTGGTAGAACCACTTGCAATTGGGTTGGCACCTGATATTCGAGTCAATGGTATCGCACCTGGGCTTACCCTTCCTTCCCCCCATGCTCCGGTATCAGAATTTGAAAAAATACACGACCAAACTCCCCTAGGGAGAGGCACGAAACCACAAGATATCGCGGAGGCAGTGATTTTCCTTGTCGGGGCACAATCCGTAACAGGGCAAGTTTTGTTTGTGGATGGTGGAGAGAGATTAAATCCTCGAGATACAGACGTACTATTTGGCAGAGGTGAGTAAATGGAATCAGGAGAATTTGAGCGGCAATTATTGGAAAAAGTTGGCTATTCCCTAACTACTTTGCAATTACGCAATTACACTGTAGAGATGGAGATAGGAGTTCTACAACAAGAGCAGGGTGTGACTCAACGAATCCGCTTTGATGTTGACATTTTCATCTCCGGGGCTGATGTTCCTGACGAGGATGAGATAGACAGAGTTCTTGATTATGATTTCATTCGCGGGAAAATCAACGAAAAAATTAGTGGAAGCAGAACGAATTTACTAGAATCATTGGTTGGTGATTTACTTGATTCTTTGCTTCTACCATTCGAAGCAGTTGCTGCTTCTGTTACTGCCACCAAATTAGACATCTACGAAGATGGAACAGAAATTGGTTGTAAAATGATGAAATTTAAAGATTGATTTTTTTAGAAAACCATTCTCAATCTATTTTTCATATTTTATGAAACCCACCAAGTTGGAATTAGTATGCAAGTGGTGAGGATTCGAAATTCCTTCCCTTTGCTCAGTACACCTCGAAACTCTTGCGTCAAACAATTCTCAAAAAACCCAACTGCTTTCAAGAATTGTATAACGAGGAGTTCGAATCCCACCTAGTTTGAATTAGTATGCAGGTGGCGAGGATTCGAACTTCCTTCACTTTGCTCAGTCCACTTCGAAACTCTTGCGCCAAACAATTCTCAAAAAATCCAAATGCTTTCAAGAATTGTTTAACGCGGAGTTCGAATCCCACCTAGTTGGAATTAGTATGCAGGAGGTGGGATTCGAACCCACGAACCTCTTGAGACCGGAGCTTAAGTCCGGCGCCGTTGACCAGGCTTGGCAACCCCTGCACCCCCTCGTCCACACCTCTTACCCATCAATGTGGCGTCTGATGAACGCCGAGGGGAAGCATTAATTTTACAAATATTGGAGTCAAATAAACTGTTGCTAGAATGATGCAGATTTAGTACTCCCAACCATGAACCCTTTAACGGACCGTTGACACGGCGTAGCCGTGGAACTAACATCGTCAACCCCTGCCGCCCCACGCCGATTGTCAATGATATCCCTAATTCTCGTTGCAGTGATGATTTCTACACTTTTAGGTCCGCTTTATTCTCCTCCACCAAGTTCAGAACTATTACCTGAAGAACCACGCTACCATAGCGGCGAGGTCCCGATGAAATTGTACAACATATTCCTAGGTAAGAGAAATTCAACTGCCGGGGGAGATGGATACCTAACCACCAAGACTCCAAACAATGGCCAAAGCAACGCATCAGCACTAGCGGGTTCACTCGAGTTTAGAACAAGAAATGTGCTAAGTGATATGCCAGTTGGTGGAAGAGTGGCATCTGGAGGTGGCAATGGCTGGGAAATACCTCTCAACATTTTCCTCAAAGCGACTGCAGGCTCACAACAACAAACAGCAACCTACACATTTACACTTAGAATTGAAGATGATAGTGGCACTTCAGAAACAATTGCAACAGAGCAGAAAGAACAAGGTGCTTGTGATGATTTGTTCGGCTGTGGATGGAACCAAGAGATTGTACGTTTACAGTGGATTGGAAATCAATACAAATCTATTCCAGCGGGTGGTGCATTAACTCTTACAATATCTGCCGAATCTACTTGTGAAGGTCAAGGTGGTGGGCCATTTGGACCATCATGTGATGCTGAAGTTATGTGGGGTGACCCAGACTCTTCAGATGATTACTCGACTATGGAGTTCTGGTCAAACGCTGCATCCGGAAGTGAGGTAAAGATCTTTTCAGAAGGTGCATTGTGGACCGACCCTGAAACTTTAGATTGGTATCCTAATGACTTACCTGAACACCGTTCAATGGCATTCAAAGTGAATGTTCTCAATGCTCTAGGGAGAGAAGATGTCACTGCTGTATCTGTTCAGTTGCGCGCCCCTGATGGAAGTTATCCAGTTGACCACACTTTCTCTAATGCAGAGTTAACTGAGTCTGCAGGAGCTTTAGTTGGCACCTATGTTTGGACTTATCCAGCCGGTATACAGGCTGGAGTTTACGCTTTGACACTCTCAGTAAACGACCTTCAGGGTTCAAGCCCATTTGTTTTCGAGCATGAAGACGTTGTTGTAATGCAATACGGGGTTTCAGTAAGGAACGCCGCTGACCGAAGCGCGGAGTACATTGCACCAGGGCAAACCACACCTATTCAGTTCATCTTGAGGCACACGGGTTCTTCGGGCTCAACTTTAGATATTCAATTGGATGTTCAAACTTCACTTGACTCAAGTTGGTCTGCGTTATTTGACAGGCCTGAGGGTTACACCATTAGTGATGGTGGGAATGAGGTGACAGCACAATTGACTCTAGGTGCTCCTACCGAATTAGGTAATGCACCGCCACGACTCGATATCTCAGTTCGTGCTTACAACACAAGTGGTGCAGAAGTCCATTATACTACTATGCAAATAACCTTGGAGAAATTGGATGTCTTTGCGCCACCTATGGTATCACTTTGGGATAGTGACCATGAAGACCAGATAGACAATTCTACACTACAAGGAGGCCAATTTGAATTAGATGTGAATGTGCCACAATTTGTTGACGACCTTGGGCCTCCTACACCATTTTACATTGAAATATTCAACACAGGATTTGACGTAGATTCATTCCGATTTGAAGTCACAGAGAAGCCAAGAGGAACTGTATTTTATTTCGTGGATAATCAGACTGGACAAATGATTACTCAAGACCCCAATGATGGCTTGTGGCATAGTCCAGCGATGCCAAGGCATACTAATTACACGATTGCGCTATACGTGAATCCTTCATCAGAACCCGATGACCCAGATTATGGTTTGATGCAAATTGAATTGTCAAGTGCTGGTAATACTTCTCTTTCTGCGGTCGTTAGTTTTACACCTCATCGAACTAATGGATTGCAAGCGTCAGTAGTCTTTGATTGCGATGGAGGAAGCAATGGCCTAGGCCATGTTGAATATCAGAATTGTCTCAATGATGATAGCGATGAATACATCGATGTCAGAATGCGAGTGGAAGCAACTCAAACTTCTGGAGATGAAAACCAAGTTGTAGATTGGAGAGTTGTCAACCCCGCTACGTACGAGAGGAACGAAGATGGTGAACATGGGAAATACACTTTGTGGGATTATTTCATCACCAATACAGACAACGACCCGATGCCAGTTATGCAGATGACTGTTGGAGATACTGTTGAATTTAATCTTGAGATACACCTCACTAACCAAGTATTAGCAGAAAACCATACGATTTACGTGCGCATTGAAGAGGTCACAGAGAATTCAGATGCTCAGCGATTCTTTGATTTACCAATTAGTATTGAAGTGGGTGATGGGGACCCTGCCCTGAAAATAGTTCAAAATACGACAAATCAGGCTATGGCTCCAGGTGTGCAAAAGATTTACGAAATGACTCTCAAAAATGAGGGTAATACCGATATGCAAGTAGTACTTACTGCTGATGCACCAAATGGTTGGACAGTTGTTGCTGAAAATCCGAACACGCAATCTTCTTTGGTTCTAGTTGATGCATTTTCAGAGATTACATTTAATGTGATAATCACTGCTTCGAAAGATGCTCGTCATGGTGATTTCCATACCATCCAAGTAGTTGGGAAACCACAATCCTTTGAAACCGGATTTTCCGACCAATATAACGCTGAATTAGATATTAACATCCGTGTTGAAATCAATGATCCAATGCTCAGGATTACCAATGAACTGAGTAATATGCGAAATTCAACGATGATGATGCTTGCTGGATTCATTATCCTAGTTGTGGCAGCAGTAGCCGGTAGACGCCGAAGAGTTGACAATTGGGATGAAGAAGAATATCAAGATGAAAATCAAGAAGAAGAGTTCGACTTACCAGAAGCAGTTACAGATGGCGAATCCGAATTAGAGGAGAGCGCTGTTGAAGAAGATGATGATGACCTTGATGAAATTGAACTAATTGATGATTGAATCAATTGAGAGGGTTCTAATAGCCCACCTACGAGGGGATGTTAACGACTTGGGTCGGACGCGTAGAAATTGATGGTGGCTGTCAAAAGATGGCTTTCATTGGATTTCGCGAGGTCTAGGCAACAGGTTTGACCCCTCGGAGGGGTTGCTAATTGGCAGAAAATGAAGAAGAACCGAAGGTAGTGATAGTGATTGATGGCCCCAATGTGGGGATGAGCCACTCAGCAAATAGGTGGCCCGCATCAGCCACTGGGATTGCAACCGCGGTAGCATATTACTCAGATTTAGGTTACGAAGTGTACGCTTTCGTACCTCGGCATTATCTTAGCGATAATGCAGGTAAAAAGGGTGTAGATGATGCATCAATTTTACGACCGTTGAGGGATAAAGGGACTGTTGTTTCAGTCCCATCACAAGACCATGATGATGATTATTGGCTGCAATTTGCTTGGCAACAAGGCGCTTATGCAGTCACAAATGATAGGATGAAAGACCATGTATCAAAATACCCTAGTGGGGAAGAGGATTTTTACAAATGGCGAGATAGCAAAGTGATTTCTTATACCTTTGCTGGCGATATTTTCCTTCCAAATCCTTCTTTTGAATTGCCAAAACCCACTGTTCATCAAGTTAAGGATTTAATCAAAGGCAAGCCTAAACAGGATTCAAAACAGAAGAGTAAACCTGCTACTAAGAAAGAGAAAAAGAAGCAAGCAAAGACGTCATCTCAAGCCATGATAACCTCTACTGCCCCAACTGTTCGACAGGCAAGAAAAGCATTCAGAGAAGCGGTTAGAGAGAGGTTAGCTGATGGTTCAGTTAACTGTGGCCTGTTAGCATCAGAGATTACTGCACTTGTCAATGATAAATTAAGTCAAAATTTTTCATCCCGTAAAGCACTGATGGGGGTGATGAATATCCAAACAACTCTATCCTTCCATGACCAATTGACCCAAGTCATGAGCAGTGAAGTAAGAGTGGAATTAGTCAAAGGCCAACCGGTTGATGTCCATCTTCGAGATTCTACGAATTCTGAGCCGACAAAATCAAAGTCTCAATCTAGTAAAACACAACCTCAACCTAAGGCTGGCGATAGTGTAGATATTCAACCCAGAAAAAGTTCTGCAAATAAACCTGGAAAAGGTAAGCGAATGCACCTTGAAGAATTCAAGCAATGTCTTAGTGAAAATGACCTAGATAAATTAAAGATTTCAATCTATCAGTTACCGATAGAAATTGAACAATCAATTCCATTCCTGAATAACATAGAATACCCGGTCAATTATGCTGATGTTGGAAACAAGTTCAAGGCAAAGTTTGGTACTAGAATCAGCACTTTGTTCAAAAATATGGATAATTTAATCTTATTTATTAATTTCAGATTGGAGTTTAATATCTCTGATTTAACTCGCGACGGAGACATCATTTTACGACAATCACCCTCACCAAAGAGTCCATCAAAAAAGCCCGCTTCTGGTGGTTTAATTGGTTGGATAAAATCACTCTTTTCATGACCTCAAAATTTACTTTAATATGTGATTTTGTGGAGTCAATTTCTTCATCGAAAATTACAGAGATTTTATCAAGAGATTTCCCTACTAACTTAATCATCACGAGAAACTAGTCCAAATGGGTGTATGAACTGTGCTCCAACTGTATTAAGAGGCAAGAGATATGGTTAGTATATGGGTTCAAGTATGTTTATGCAAGGTCAATCAAAATTCCACGCGGCATTAAGGCTTCAAAACAAGATGAGATCGAAGGCTATTTTTCTGGCTTCATTAATGATTTTAACATCATTAGCAGCATTGGAATTCGCGGCATGGGAAGCGGAAGCATCGACAGATCAAGATGGAGATGGGCTGACATGTGGTACTGAATTCTTGCTACAGACTCAATGCCAGGATTGGGATTCCGATAACGATGGTTTACCAGATGGCTGGGAGTGGCAATATGGTTTGGACCCAAATGATGGTTCTTCACTGGGGAGTAATGGTGCTTCTGGGGACCCTGATGGAGATTCAATGTCAAATCTCCAAGAATATACTTACCTTACTCCAATGGGATGGGATTCATCAAGCACACCAAATGTTCTCGATAATGGGGTTTGGTGGAATGGTACTGTTCCTGTAAGAAACTGGAATGAAGAGGATGCAATGCAAGTCAATCAACCAGCTTGTGGAGCAGCAGGTAGCGATGGGAATGGCTCATCAGTAATTCTTTGTGATGAAGACCCGCCAGGAGATATTTGTAACGATGGAATCGACAATGACCGAGATGGTCTAGTCGACCAGGCTGACCCTGATAATGACGGTGACCAAGTTTGTGGTTCAGACGATGACGATGGTGATGGCCTTTCAGATGAGGACCCAGATGGATGGGATACCGATGGAGATGGTCTTCCAGACGGCTGGGAAGTTGCCAATGGCCTGAATGCGACAAATCCAACAGGAATTGACGGCATGATGGGAGACCCTGATGGTGACGGTTTAGTCAACGTACAGGAATACGTCAACCCTTCTTGGACGACAACCAATAGTGGGACACCTTACTTTATGTCAGGAAATCCACAGACTCAACAAGCCACAGAGAATGTTAATCCATGTAATCCGCTATTCGGATGTTTAGCTCAAACCGCTTCGGTAGACCAAGATACCGATACAGATCCTTGGGATAATGACACAGATAATGATGGTTTAGAAGATGGATGGGAAGCTTTGACTATCCTCACCGACCCTACTTCTGCTGATACCGATGGTGATGGCATTGAAGATGGTGTAGAGGCAAACACCTCCACATATGGTGACCCACCTCAACACAGCGACCCGCGTGACAACAATACCGATGGCGACCAATTTGATGATGGAGATGAAGA
>Ga0114933_10004597_pt1 | contig 12819 bp, 12 predicted proteins | sample 4SBtaG_FD_89691 | JGI IMG/M metagenome (GOLD analysis project Ga0114933, IMG submission 89691) | Deep subsurface microbial communities from Kolumbo volcano to uncover new lineages of life (NeLLi) - 4SBTROV12_W25 metaG | ecosystem: Environmental > Aquatic > Marine > Volcanic | place: Kolumbo...
ATGATAGTTGTTGACGTGTCGCCATGCACCAAAGCAACGATTTTCGGTTCATGTAGTTTTACTGCATCGGCAATTTGATCGACTTCGAATTTTGTTCCCCACTTAGCATCCAATGCTATCACATTAGCGCCGCAACGTTGGCTAATCTCAGAAAGCAAAAAGCCAAATCGCCCAAACGAGGTACCAATACCTTGTCACCTGGCTTTATTAGGGAAACTAGACACGCCTCTATTCCAGCTCGTGCGGTGCCATCTATAAGGAACGTCCAATTGTTTCTCGTTCGAAATACCTGGCGATAAAGGACCATGACCTGGTCCATATATTCGGTAAACTTAGGATCAAACTGGCCCAGAATAGGTTTGGACATTGCACTAAGTACACTGGGATAGATATTCACGGGACCAGGTCCCATCAGTAAACGTTTAGGAGGGTCTAAGTCTTCGAATATTACAGCATTTTCTATCATTCGTTATTCTAATCCATTAACATAAATTACAGAAAACAATTCATTACGATATAATTTTAAATTTATAATTTTGCTATATTAGGGAATTGTGTGAAATTAATTTTCTCCAAAATCATCATTATTTACAGTTACAGGGGAGTTTTGAAACTTTACGCTAAATAGCTGAATTAATTTATATATTAGGAAATTAATTTATTTACCCAAAAGTTGTCTTCGAATATTTGGAAAAATTTTGTTTTTTTTTTTGATATATGCAGAATTTAATAGACACTTAATTGTCTACAAAATTGATAGGCACTTTATCGTCCAAAAAAGGTCGCAGTAGTCACAAGCGTCGATACATTGCAGTCAACCTGTGAATACACATGGAGGGAAGATAATGATGTACCTAAAGCGGGATACTCTATTTAAGCTCCCCAAGGCAAAACGGTTACGTTCTAGTATAGCTGCGCTGGCAATGGCTGGTGCCGCTTCTATACCAGTTGCTTCTGCTCAAGCTGAAGATGTTTTGCGTGTGGCGATGACAGCCGCCGACATTCCCATCAATATTGGCCAGCCAGACCAAGGTTTTGAAGGTTTCCGGTTTATGGGCTACATGCTCTATGACACGCTGGTGCTTTGGGACCTTTCGAAGTCAGGACAGCCAGCGAGTCTTACACCCGGTCTGGCAGAGAGTTGGGCCGTTGACCCCGCAAATCCAGAGCGTTGGGTCTTCAAATTGCGCAAGGGTGTAAAATATCACGATGGCAGTGAATTCACGGCTGATGATGTCGTATGGAATTTCGCTAAAGTCCGCGATACCAAGGCCCCACAATACGAACCTAAGCAAGCTGCGCTAGTTGCGGTTCGGATACCAGCTCTCAAAGAAGTAAACAAAATCGACGATTATACCGTCGAAATTATTACTAAAGGTGTTAGCGCTTACGTGCCGTATCAAGTCAGTTTTTGGTTTATGTCAAGCCAAGAACAGTGGGAAAAAGTCGGTAGTTGGGCGGAGTTTGCCAAATCGCCCTCCGGCACCGGACCTTGGAAATTTGTAAGCCAAACACCTCGTGCCAAGGTTGAAATGGTACCGAATAAGAACTACTGGAACCCGAAACGAGTACCTAAAGTAGACCGGGTAATTCTGCGTCCTATCCCAGAAGCATCTGCTCGTGTTGCTGCATTACTGTCTGGACAAGTCGATTTTGTCGAAGCACCGCCACCTGACGCTATTCCCCGCTTAAAGTCTTCTGGTATGAAGATTGTTACTAACGCCTACCCCCACAACTGGGCCATTAAGCCCAGTCGCATTAAAGGCTCGCCCTGGAACGACATAAACGTGCGTAAGGCCGCAAATCTGTGCATCGACCGGGACGGCATGAATAAGATGTTAGGTGGACTTAGCGTCCCATCGCAGGGACACCTACCACCGGGTGACACTTGGTTCGGTAGTCCGACATTCAAGCTTGGATATAGGCCGGATGATGCCCGTAAGTTGATGGCCGCAAGTGGTCATAGCGCCAAAAAGCCTCTCACAGTTAAAATAGCTATATCGACAAGTGGCTCGGGCCAGATGCAACCTTTGCCCATGTTTGAGTTTCTGCAGGCAAATTTGAATGAGTGTTATTTCGATGTGCAAGCAGAAGTGATGGAATGGAATGCTCTGACCTCGTTCCATCGTAAGCCGGCAAACTCCAAAGATGCTGTTTCTAAAAGCATCAATGGAGCGATCGTGAGTCATGCAACTCAGGATCCGTATAGCGGTTTTGAGAGGTTCTTTCTCTCATCCCGTATTTCGCCAGCGGGCTCCAACTGGGGAATGATTAAAAACCCTTGGTATGATAAAACGCTCGCTAAAGCGGCAAAGACATTCGACCCGGATAAACTTGCTAAAATATTAGCTAGTGTCCATGAATACGCTGTTAATAACGCTGAATGGATCTGGGTAACCCACGATGTCAACCCGCGGGCGCTTGCTCCACATGTAAAGGGCTTCGTCCAAGCCAAGAGTTGGTTTCAAGATCTGACACCAATTTCCATCAAACGTTGAACACCAGTAGATACAGCAGCCGTCCGAAAGATTTGGGCGGCTGCTTATTCTTTAAAAGCAGAACTTTCTAGTTTTTCAATGGTTCGTGCGTACCGGTAATGTTGCTATACATATGCAAGCGACTGATCTATTCGGTGCCAATTGCAATTGGTGTATCCATAATCTGTTTTGCTCTGGTTCACATTGGACCAGGTGATCCACTTAGCACATTACTGCCAGAAGATGCCCCGCAAGAGGTTGTAGACCGGTTAAAGGCTGAGTACGGCCTTGATAAACCAATAGTTTTACAATATGCAATCTGGCTTGGAAAAGCGCTAACGGGCGACTTCGGAATTTCTATTGTTACAAGTCGGCCCGTTTTAGCTGAAGTGTTACCTTCTCTTGTGAATAGCCTAATTCTTGCAATAGGTGGGGCCTTATTAGGGTTCTTTGTCGGCATTTTGTTTGGCGGTTTGGCAGGGTATTTTCATGGGCGACCGTTAGATCGAATATTTACTGGTATGGCAATTACAGGGGTAAGTGTTCCCCATTACTGGCTTGCCATCGTTCTAGTAATTATTTTTGCTGTCGAACTATCGTGGTTACCAGCTCTCGGGATGAACCCAACAGGTTCCACAGAATTTAATTTTTCAGTGGATAATTTTCGACACATGGTGCTACCGGTAATTTCACTGTCGGTTATTCCCGCTGGTATTGTTACGCGGACAGTGCGAGGCGTTTTTGCCGAATTACTAAACCAAGAATTTACGGAAGCGCTTCGATCTAAGGGTATGAACGAACTGCATGTTATTCGGCATGTTGCCAAGAATGCTGCACCTCAGGTGTTAGCCGTCATGGGTCTACAGATGGGATACTTGCTAGGCGGTTCGATCCTCATTGAAACTGTATTCGCGTGGCCGGGCACGGGCTTGTTGCTCAACAATGCGATATTTTCTCGAGACATCCCACTCCTACAAGGAACCATCCTTGTACTTGCCCTAATATTTGTCGCGCTGAACCTGCTAGTTGACGTGGCCCAGGCAACCTTGGATCCGCGGATTAAACGATGAATTGGGAGATTCGGCTATGACCGCACGGGCCACTGACCCAACGGTACCCACTGTCGCCGAAGCACCGCAAGCACCGAATCCCAAACGGAGAGGTTATTGGTCGACCGTATGGGATAGGCTAAAGCGCGATCCTATTACTATTGGCTGCGCTGTTATCATCCTTGTAATCCTATTAGCAGCAATCTTTGCGCCGTTTGTTGCGACGCACGACCCTTATAAAACAAATATGCTAAGTCGCTTGGCACCAGTTGGAACCGAAGGTTTTATCCTTGGCACCGACGAATTGGGCCGCGATATGTTGAGCCGATTAATATATGGAGGGCGTGTTTCATTATTTACTGCGATTGGACCGGTACTTAGCGCTCTCATCCTTGGAGGTACCCTTGGTATAGTTGCTGGCTTCCTTGGTGGCAGGGTAAATATGATCATTATGCGGACGATGGACGTATTCTACGCCTTTCCATCAATCCTACTCGCCATCGCGATTTCCGGCGCACTTGGTTCTGGCATCGTAAATGCTGTGATCTCATTAACACTTATTTTTATGCCGCCAATCTGCAGGGTGGCAGAAACGGTTACGACCCAAGTTCGCAACCTAGATTTCGTAGCGGCTGCACGCGCAACACCAGCCAGCACCGGGCGCATATTGCGAGTGCATATTTTGGGTAATGTCCTCGGACCTATTCTCATCTATGCTTCCAGCCTAGTTAGCGTCTCTATAATTATCGCATCCGGTCTAAGCTTTCTTGGACTTGGTGTCAGCCCGCCAGAAGCTGACTGGGGCTTGATGCTAAACACGCTACGTCAGTCAATTTATGTTGCCCCCTTAAATGCAGCGCTCCCCGGGGTAATGATTTTTGTGACAGGCTTTTGCTTCAACCTCATGAGCGACGGTATGCGTTCAGCCATGGATGTAAAACTCTAGTAATATGGAGGCAGTGAAATGGATTCTGATGCTCGTATGGATATTGAGACTTTTGCATCGTTAGCAGATCTTAGAGGGCTCACCATAGAAAACGAGGACATGCGTCGTCGCCTTCATGACGGTTACTGTTTGCTGCAATTACTGTTAGATCAAATACCGGAAAACATCGATGCAGCAACAGATCCAGCTCTAATTTTCCTCGCCAATGAGACGAAGATAAATCGATGACGCTTCTTCATAATATTTCGATGGCAGAAGCTGTTCGGATGCTACTCGTCGGTTCCATCAAACCAACCGAGTTAGTTGAGACCTGTCTGGCTCAGATTGAAGCACACGACAGTAAACTCAACGCTTATATTACGGTGTGTGCGGATGAGGCTCGCGAAGCCGCAGTAAAAGCTGACCAAGATATCGAACAAGGTCTGCCACGTGGATTGTTGCACGGCATTCCTGTGGCGTTAAAAGATATTTATGACACTGCCGGAATTCTAACAACCTGCCATTCAAAATTATTCAAAACCCGGGTACCCGATAACGATTGCGATGCATGGGAGCGAATGGCGGCAGACGGAGCCATACTGCTCGGGAAAACAGGTACCCATGAGTTCGCAACTGGCGGGCCATCGTTCGATTTACCCTGGCCGCCTCCTCGAAACCCTTGGAATACTGAACACATACCAGCCGGCTCCTCTAGCGGCTCCGGTGCTGCTGTGGCCGCCGGCATGGCGTATTTAGCCATGGGATCCGATACTGGCGGATCCATTAGAGGTCCGGCGGGTGTAAATGGATTATCTGGCCTCAAGCCAAGCTATGGGCGCCTCTCGCGCCGCGGTATATTCCCGCTTAGCTGGACACAGGATCATGCTGGGCCTCTGGCACGCACAACGGAAGACTGCGCGTTGGCAATGCAGGTGTTATCGGGGTACGACCCCAAAGATCCAGCCTCAGTCAACACACCGGTACCCGACTATATGAACATTATCAAGCAGCCAATTAAGGGCATGAGAATTGGTTGGTGCAAGAATTGGTACGAAGGCGAAGTAGATTCCAGTGTTGAAAACTCGTTGTCGGATGCAGCAGCAACATTGAAGGACCTGGGCGCAGAAATCGTGTCACTCGAGTTACCGCCATTAGCAGAATTCCACGCTTGTGGTCGAATTATTATTCTATCGGAGTCTTTCGCCATCCACCGCCAATGGTTGGCCAAGGAGCCGGAGGTATATGGTGAGTTTTTTCGTCTCCGCACTCGACTTGGTGCCTTTATCAGCGCTGATCAATATGTGGATGCTCTGCGTTGGCGGCGGTTACTTGCCACATCAATGATAAAGGAAATGTCTGAGATAGATGCCCTGCTAACTGCAAATCAAAATGGCCCTGCAGAAACGTTCAAAGATTCACAGCAAGATTATCATTTTTTTGGGAAGCCTTCGCTAACAATGCCGGCAAATATTAGTGGCCAGCCTGCTTTGACAATTCGGGGCGGTTTCGCAGAAAGTGGGCTTCCAGTGGGTATACAGTTAATCGGACAGCCTTTTGCCGATGCCGATCTACTCCGTCTCGGCCATCAGTTCGAGCAGGCTAGGCCCGACTTGAATGCGTGGCCAATACTGTAATTACAGCTTGTAAATTTCATAACACACGAGACCGAACGAGTATGCCTTCCTTTAGGCATACTGATTACCCGCGGAACCGATGGATTCCTTGTGGTTCGTCGCCCCAAGCTCCGATCCGGGCGCAACGCGACATTCGATCCGTCGCTACGGCCATTTCTGCGGGTACTGTTTCACGGCATACAACGTCTGCATATTGGCAGCGAGGCGCAAAAGTGCAGTTTACTGGCGGTGTAGAAAGATTTGGAGGTGTGCCGGGTATAGCATTCAGGCGAAGACCTCGGCTTGCAGAATGGACTGTCGATGACAACAGCCCTTGCGTGTAGGGGTGCTTCGGATCAACCACAACATCTGCTAGTGGACCCGTTTCTACAATCTGACCACCATACATGACAGCAATGCTATCGCCTATCTCAATAGCCACGCCAACATCGTGTGTGACAAATATTACACCAAGTCCCAATTCCTTTTGAAGTTGCCGTAATAACAACAGCACCTGAATTTGAACCGTTGCATCTAGTGCTGTTGTAGGCTCATCAGCTAAAAGAATTTTAGGATCGCACGAAAGTGCAAGGGCGATCATCGCCCTCTGACGCATGCCGCCTGATAATTCATGTGGGTAGTTGTTAAGCCGTTGAGCTGCAGAAGGTATTTGGACCAATTCCAGTAATTCGAGTGCCCTTCGGCGAGCTACATCTTGACTGATGCCTTTATGCTTAACGATAGTTTCCGTGATTTGTTGCCCGATAGAATAAACAGGATCAAAGGACGTGGCTGGCTCTTGGAAAATCATTGATACCTCGCCACCGCGTAAGGCGCGCAACCGTGAGCCTGGCATAGTCAACACATTCTCACCATCGACAGAGACGTGGCCACTCACTTGGGCTATGCGCTCGGGTAACAAACGTTGAACAGCGCGCAATGTGACACTCTTGCCCGAACCTGACTCGCCCAAAATGGTCAAAACTTCCCCGCGTTTCAGATCGAACGACACTCCGTTAACAGCATGAATGGTGCGTTCGCGGGTGACAAAGGTTACGTGCAGGTCGCTTATGGAGAGCAGGGGTGTCGGGGTAATCATTTTAACAAGGAACCTCGGGTTTAGGATTAATGGCGCCGGTAACAAGATGGCAAGCCGCCGAGTGATCTGTCTTTGTCGGTGATGTTAAAACTGGTGCCGTATGCCGACACATTCCCTCAACCATGGGGCATCGAGTATGAAACCGGCAACCGAGAGGAGGATTTATAGGATTGGGCGGGTCACCACTAATTGGAGCGTGTTGGCGCCGGTGGTCCGGATCCATAGATGGCTGAGCGCTCAGCAATGCTTGCGTATAAGGATGTTGCGGGTCCTCGTACACGTCTTTTACTGGCCCATATTCGACAATTTCCCCAAGATACATAACCATGACGCTATCCGACATGTAGCGAACTACGTTCAGATCGTGGCTTATAAAAATAAATGTTAAGTTAAGCTCTGCCTTTAAGTCGGATAGTAAGTTCAAAACCTGGGCTTCGACCGATTTGTCCAATGCAGAGACCGCTTCATCCAAAATTAATAATTGCGGCTGCATAGCAAGGGCACGTGCAATGTTTACTCTTTGCCTTTGACCTCCGGATAGTTCGTGTGGATAACGGTGCAGGAACATAGCTGGTTCTAGTCCAACTTTGGCCATGAGGTCGATGCTTCTTTCCATGGCTTCTTTGTGTGATACGCCGTCAGATATAGGACCAAAAGCGATGCTTTCTTCTATAGGCATACGTGGGTTGAGCGAAGCATAACTGTCCTGGAACACCATCTGTACTTGGCTACGCATAGAAGGGATCGGAATTCCGTCTTTTGCCCCAATTGTCAATCCATTCAATTTAATGTCACCCGTATCTGGCTCAATTAAATGAATTAACAATCTGGCCATGGTCGATTTTCCACAACCAGACTCGCCGACTACACCTAGTGTCTCGCCAGCTGATACATCAAAAGAAATGTTATCGACAGCGCGAACGTGAGCAGCAGGCTGCCAAGGAGGAAAACCGATACCGATTGGAAAATGTTTTCGCAAATTTTCAACAAATAATAGTGATGTGCCAGGGGATACCATTGGAAAGCCTGTGTAATTAGACTGAAATAAAATACCGTCTAGCCCTTTATCTAGTGCACTTTCTTTTACACATGGAAAGGCAACTATCAGAAGCTTTATCTCTTAAGGAATTTAAACAACGCCGCAAACAGACAACGGCAGTCATAGGCGAGTTTTCGCTGGTTGAGCAACTTCTTGAAAGTGAGAAATCCCAAAAATCATTTTGTATAATACTAAGTCCGAACTGCATCATTGCCTTTCCTTCTTCATATTATAGAGCTTTTCGTTGGGCTTCGAGTTGGTCCTGATAGCGATTATGTTTTCCATATAAAAAGTGTGGTCGAAAATGATAAAAAATGCGAGCCCTATGTGCTATTTACTCTGTTTCACAATGCGTTTTTTCTGGCATCGATTGTATGGAAGGTCCTCTTAGGGTTACTCCTCATGGGCCACGTTTCGCTTTTGATATTTCCTTATTGATAACCGCATTAGGGGGCGAGATACGGATTAAACCTGACGGACCTGACCCAGGTTTGTAGAAATAAGAGATGTTAAGCCGCTAGCTGTTCGGGGTAACCGCGCATCCCAGACAAACCGAATATTGTCCAGACGCTGACGGTGCTTAGGAGTAAGGATCTCTTTGTTGCTTCGATCCATGTGTAAAGCTTAAAGCCGTCCATTTTATAGCCTGGTTATACAAAGCAATGGCCCTTGCGTTTCCAAAACTCGTTCACCGTCGCAAAGTCCTCCTGCTTCGGGACTAGTTCCAGTTTATAGTTTTGGCCATGCTCAAGAACTAGCTTTGCTCGTGGCTCATGGGCTGCGAGACACGCTTCCCCAACAACGTGTAGGTCGTTTGACTGATACTGTTTCAATTATCTGTAGTCGGCTAGCAGTTCGACGAAGGCCTTGGCAACCTCGCTCAGGCCCCTTGAACGGTGCTCGCGAAAGCGTCTTGCACGGACGGTATATATAGCCTTAAAATCCTGTTAAAATACTGTTATTATGTAATAATTTTAGGTCGGTTGCCAACAATTAGGGTAGGGGTTGGACACTCAACTTTTTTCCTTAATTAAGAATGATCTTTTCTGTTGTAGCCGAGAGCAAACGTTTAGGCACTGTGCTTGAGCGATTAAATATGGATGCCACGATGACTTTTGAAGACTTCTGAGTTCCCGTTGTGCAGTATCAAAAGGGTATCAAACGGATCCCGATGGTTACCCATCTCCATGCCCGGTGAGCCCGCGGGCATACCTGGTACAGTTAGCCCAAGCGCTTTGGGTTTTTGCGAGAGCAGCAACAGTACATCTCCCGATGGGACGTGTCCCTCCAATATGTAATTGTTTACGAAAGCTGTGTGACAAGAGGAAAGTTCAGGAGTTAATCCAACGATTTTCTTTAAACTTAAAAGCTGTGGCTTATTGAGGTTCTCAGTTTTCGGTTTGAATCCCGCCTGTTGCATGTGCGAAACCCAAGCATCGCAGCACCCACATTCTGATAGCTTGAACACCATAAGATTTGGACCATCGGCCAAAACCGCTCGTGACAGAAACGGCAAGCTCATTGTTCCCAGTAAGAAACACCTTCGGTCCATCCCGCTCTTCCCAAAAAATGTTACTGGTGCACCTTAATCCATCCTATGGATGTAGGTTTAAAATCCACATAACTAATTGTTATGGAGCCATAAGTATAGGATTGAGGTCAGCAGCGAAATACAATTAGCACGCTATCTGCCTGCTCTCGTCATTGAACCGCGTGGTTATGTAATATCTCGGCAAGGTAGTGCCGTGGCGCTGTATCTATCAATTCGCCTGCTATCATGATGGCGGTAGGATCAGGGACGCCGTTTGGCGCAGGCTTTGGAGCCTTTGTCAAATTGGCTACTGTGACTTCGTCGACCGGGCGGTATTTGGGACCGAAAGCCGTATTTGTCGAACTTGGAGAACCAAGGTCTATGGCGGTGTAGTTCGATTGGGATAGATGTAATTGACCAATTTTATACGGAGAGTTTTATGACAAATTTAGGGCCTTACTTACTCATCGTAACTGCTGAAATCGATGCTGACGTGGAAGACGCATGGAACGAATGGTATGACAAGGTTCATTTACCCGCTGCGCTGGCCTGTCCGGGCGTTATGAGTGGTACCCGTTATGTGTCCCAAGGCGAGGCTAGTAAAATTGATCATGGTGGGCGTACCACGGGTTCCGAAAAAATTTATACAACGATCTATCAGATAGAAGGTATGGACACTATCCAAACGCCCGAATTCCAGGCCATGCGCGGCTGGTATCAATTTTCTGAAAGTATTACTGCCCGTACACAAATAATTAAATCCTTATAAATCCTGCTATCTAATAGTGATCGTATAGTGAGGACGCTGATGTCTTATCTCTATCCATTCCGATTGACCCCTAAACGCCAGATATGGAATGGTGACGACTGCATGGGCGAAGATCAAACGAATGTTTTGAAGGCGCAGGAAGATCCCTTCATTCAGCAAATTGACAAGCGCCTGTGTGTGTAGCTTATGTCAGCACTCAAAATTATACAGGTATCGGACACGCATCTGAGTCGTAAATGGGCCTATTTCCAGGACAATTGGGAGGCGTTTCTCGACTGCATCAACGATGAACGTCCTGACTTCATCTTTGTCACTGGAGACATGTGTATTAACGGTTCGAAGAAGTCCGACGATCTCGTCTACGCAAGGAGCCAAATAGAACGGTTACCAGCACAGTGGCGAGCTATTCACGGCAACCACGATATAGGTGACACCCCGCCAGACCCTCGATTGAAAGGGCCGATAACCACAGCACGGCGTGCTCGTTATCGGCGACAATTCGGACCTGATTTCTGGGTAGAGGATTTGGGCGATTGGCGTTTTATTGGCATCAATGCACAACTTCTGGATAGCGGTTTGACCGCTGAAAATACACAGATGAGAATGTTAGATAGTGCGCTCGAGTCAGCAAACGATCTATCTATCGCTATACTGACCCACAAACCGCTCTTTATTCGCAACAGCAATGAAACGGGGCGTTCACTTAGCAGCATCTGGCCGCGGAGCCGAAAGCGCCTGCTATCACTCTGTAAACAATACAGCGTAAAACTAGTGGCGAGTGGTCACCGTCATTGTTATCGCAGTATGCGATATGGTTCGACGCGCCTAATTTGGGCTCCACCGACCTCCTTCATAGACACGCGGACACGATTTAGTGGTAGTCATATAAAACGTCGCGTTGGCTTTATTCGGTACCGTTTTGATAGAAAGTTGTTAAGCCACGAATTCGTGGAACCGTCGCTCTTCATTAATCACGATATGCGTAATTGGATGGCGTCGCACGGCTCAACCACTCGATTGCCGCCACGGCCGCTTAATTACCACGAGTGTTAGCTGTTACGCGTTCTTTTTAAATCGCCGAAACTTTTGGTGATCCCAGTCTTTAGGACCTTATGTCTTGAAACTTAATTTGATGATTACCCGGTTGCTTTAGTTATCGAGAGCTTAAGGTTGCAGTTTCCAACTTTCTATTATTGTTCGATTTGGGTGCAAAGCGGCAAATTTTTAGGCATAGAGATTACAACATAACATGGTCGGATGGTGAGTTTAGTAGCATCTAGAATCAGCGAGGCTGGATCAACTATGCGACATAGCTGTTTTACGCGATGAACGGCGCGGACCATCGCAGTTGGCAGGCAGTCATCGGATCGTCCGCTATCCTATCGCTAGCGTTGCTAGGCGACGCGTTAATCTACGCGGTTCTGCCTGTTTACGCTGAGGATTTCGGGCTTACGATGCCTTGGGTTGGCGTTTTGCTGTCAGCAAACAGGTTTGTGCGCGTATTCGCGTATGGTGTTATCGCACGTATGGCGACAACGATCGGCGTGCGCCGTATGTGTATCGCTGGTGCGGTGCTGGCAACGGTTTCAACCGCTTTATACGGGTTCGGTCAGGGTCCGGAAGTACTAATCATTGCGCGAATTATGTGGGGGCTGGCATATGCGGTTCTGCTGCTGGTAACACTGTTCTATTCGGTAGAGTATCGCGACCAGGTCGGCATCCGTGTCGGTGTCAGCCGCGCCATCCAAAGGTTGGGACCTATTGCGGCTCTCTTCATTGGCTCCTGGTTCGTTGGCTTGGTCGGACCAAACACCGCCTTCATCATCCTAGCAGTGCCAACCGCATTGGCCATCCCCATTGCATTTACTTTGCCAGAACGTCAATCGGAGAAAACGCAAACTAAAAAACCATTATCACTTACACGACCTCGGCCGATCGATTTGTTGTTTTTCGTGCAAGGGTATGGGGTTGACGGCGTTTTCGCTGTCAGCATCACGCTGATATTCGCGCGAGAGGTTCCCTTATCGGTGGCGGTGATGAGTGGTGGTGCCTTACTCGCGATGCGCCATGTAGGTGAAGCTGTTGCCGCGCCAACGTTTGGTTGGGTTGCAGACCGTATAGGTGCGCGCCGGGTGTTCGCAGGCTCTACTGTTCTAACAATTTTAGGGTTTGTCTTCGTTGCCGCCGGGCTAACGGTCGTGGGCGCACTTATAATGCTCTTGTTTCGTGGAGCGTTGGCATCGTTGGGTCCTGCCATGATTGTTCAAGGTATGTCAGAGGATGATCAAGCGATTGGCCCCCTAGCGCGAATGCAGGC
>Ga0114933_10004601_pt1 | contig 12811 bp, 10 predicted proteins | sample 4SBtaG_FD_89691 | JGI IMG/M metagenome (GOLD analysis project Ga0114933, IMG submission 89691) | Deep subsurface microbial communities from Kolumbo volcano to uncover new lineages of life (NeLLi) - 4SBTROV12_W25 metaG | ecosystem: Environmental > Aquatic > Marine > Volcanic | place: Kolumbo...
AATATTTACACCATGGTTTCAATTAATATTTGTTGAAAAATATATTTGTTTAGGCTTCTTGTATGGTAATAAATCAAAACAAAAATACATTTTAATAAATATGTTCAGTCCATCAAAGGATAAACATGATAAAAGTACGAATTAATATTTGTTGAGACACAAATTAAAACTGAATAGTCCATCAAAAAATTTTTATGAATATTTAAAGATAATTAATTGGTATTTTTTTTAGCATGAAAAATGAACATGAAATTGGAAAAAATATTCTAAATAATTTAAGTTCAGGTAAAATAAAATTTATTTTTCCACCTATTGATAATTATCAAAATCTAATGATTAGTACTGAAGGTTTATATTCAATAACTTCATATAAATATGCTGACAAAATGACTGATATTATTGATAAATTATACGGCTCAAATATAACTATTGTTGATGCTACTGCAAATGTTGGGGGAAACACAATATCTTTTTCTAAAAAATTTAGTAGAGTAATTTCCATTGAAAAAAATAAAAACACTTTTTTAATGTTGAAAAATAATGTTAAGGCATATGGATTAGAAAAAAAAAATAAATTATTAAATGGTGATTGTGTTAAAATAATACCAAAATTAAATGAAAAAATTGATATTATTTTTATTGATCCTCCATGGGGAGGAAAATCGTATACAAAATTTAAATTTTTATATTTATTATTATCTGGGATAAATATAGTTGATATAGTTAAACTTTTTTATTCTTACACAAAAACATTTGCCATCAAAGTTCCGTTTAATTTTAATTTTTCTCATTTTTTTAGAAAATTAGATTATCCAAGGTTTGAAGTTCACAAAATTCATTTTAAGTATTATCTGTTAATTTTAACAAATTAAATCATTTTTTGGTAAGATAAGTTTTTGGACAAGTTTTTTTTTTGAAATTTTCTTTCCTGATTTTTGACATTAGTTCCAAATATTTTTTAACTGTGTTTGAATGTAAATGTTTATAGATGTCCCTGTTTTTATTATTCCTGTTTCTTGAAAAAGTTGTTAGAAATCTAAGGTTCATTTATTTTGTTTGTGGATTTTAACAAAAAATCAAATTTGTTTTGTGAGAATTTGGGATTTACACTTTGGCAGATACTTTTGACACAACATGTTTGTCACGTCATCGCCGATATTTATCGGAAAATAACTTCCACAGAAAACACTTTGGTTGAATTTTCATTGGTTTTTGTTTATTTTTTACAATATTTAAAATTTCATACAAACAACATTAGGCTTCTAAAGAATAAGACGAGGAGTGGTTAGTAACAAATAGTAAATGTAACTTATTTCACAAAAGTTGAGAATATCTCTTGAAATTTTTTTGGATAGGTAAACTCGTTCATTCGAAAATTCCAAAGGTGTAAAAACATTATTGAATTAAAAATAGATATAATAATATAGAACAAACCATGAATAAAAAAAACATAATTGATTGGAATTTGATAGACAAAAAAGATTTTTTTGAAATTAACAAAAATATTCCTAAAAATGATTCATGTATTATTAGTGGTACTGAGAACAACATTGGATTCACAGAAAACAACACTAAAAGTGGCAGTACTGGATATATGAATTGGGGCGGTTTCAAAGACAGTTTCGAGAATGGGACTAAAAATAAAATCAAAGATAATAAAAAGGATAACATCAAAGATAGTATTGAAAATAGCATCAGGGATAGCATCGAAGATAGTATTGAGGAAAACACCGATAATTGGAACAATGATGGTACCAGAAACAGCACCAAGAGTTTCAAAAACAACACTGAAAATAGTGTCAAATGTTGTGTTGAAAACAATATTTGTGATGACACCAATATCACTGAAAAACAAAACATGGAAAATAGTATCAAAAACACCAGTCAAATTGACAAAATAAAGAAAAATGTAATGGAAAGAGATATGACCAGTGTTGAAAAAATAACTTCAGAAGAAGATACTGATAATTATACAGAATGTGTATATAAAAATTACACAAGAAACAATCACACAAAACATAGAAAAAAACATCTCAATTGTCACAAAGAAAAAATCATTCACAAAGCTTTTGAATTTGCGATTTTTGCTTTTGTTTTTTATTATCTGACACAAGATATATTGATTTAAATTTCAAAAGATATTGAATATTATCATATTTGATGAACCGAGTTTTTCAATGATTTATGGGTTGGTTATAACCATTAAAGAATCAATTAAAAGTGTAAACAGATATCCTTTAATGGACTTTAGTATGTTCATAATTTAAATTAATATTTGTCGAAAAAATATATTTATTTAGGCTTCTTGTATGGTTATAAATAAAAACCAAAATTTTTTTTTATAAATATATTCAGTCCATTCAAGGATAAAAATAAATGGTCCATTCAAAAACAAATGTTAGAATTTTTTTTTTTGTAAAAATTTTGATTTTCAAAATATTGAAAAACTCATTAAAAATGCTAAGTACATTTTTGAGAAAAACTATTTTAAGGAAAACTATTGTTGGAAATATTTCGAAAAAATCATTAAATACTGCCAAAATTTATTATGATGAAGATGCTGATTTATCTTTGATTAGAAATAAAACTATTGCTATATTAGGATATGGTTCACAAGGACATGCACAAGCCCAAAATTTACGTGATAGTGGTTGTAGTGTAATTGTTGGACAACGTCCCGGAAAAAATTATGATTTAGCAAAAAGTCATGGATTTAATCCAGTATCTATTTCAGAAGCTGTGTGTCATGCTAATATGATCAATATTCTTCTTCCAGATGAAATTCAAAAAAATATTTATGAAAAAGAGATTCGTGACAATTTGAGTAAAGGTGACATTTTGATGTGTTCTCATGGATTTAATTTACACTTTGGACATATAATTCCTCCAAAAGGAGTAGATGAATTGTTGATAGCACCAAAAGGTCCTGGTCATCTTGTCAGAAGTGTTTTTGAAAATGGTGGTGGGGTTCCAAATCTTATGGCTATTGGTTCTTGTTCTAATAAAGAAACTTTTTATTTAGGATTGGCATATTCCAAAGCAATAGGTGGAACCAAGGGCGGTACCATTCTGACAACAATAGAAGAAGAAACAGTAACAGATTTGTTCGGAGAACAAGTTGTTTTATGTGGCGGAGTTACAAAATTAATAGAAAATGCTTTTGATGTTTTAACCAAAGCTGGATATCAGGAAGAAGTTGCTTATTTTGAATGTCTTCATGAACTCAAATTAATAGTTGATTTGTTATATGAAGGTGGCATTAGTTACATGAGACACAGCATTTCTAATACTGCTGAGTATGGTGATTACACAAGAGGCTCAAGAATAATCACAGATGACACTTGTTTAGAGATGAAAAAAATTCTCAGAGAAATTCAGGAAGGAAAATTCTCTGATGAATGGATGAGCGAAAACAAAAATGGATGTGTCAAACTCAAATCAATGAGAAAAAAAACAAAAAATATGGACATAGAAAAAATTGGCTCAAAATTGAGAAATTCAATGTCTTGGATCCAAAACAAATCACAGTAATTGAAATTATATGGCAAAAAGTGTCATGTGTCCTTTTTTAGATGATATTCCATGTGTTTTCCCAAATATAGAGAAAGATTGTTTTGTGTATAAATTTCTGTAATACAAACCTTTTTCTTCATATTCACCTCCCAATAATAATTCTTTTTCTCCACTGTCCAATTTTATTTTAATTATGGGTAATTTAGAACCTATGTCATCTTTATTAACACTTATAGTTGTATCTATGTTTTGGTCTATTTGTCTTTTGGTTATTGAATGTTTTTTTTTGAATGTTAAATCAATATTGAGAAATTTAATTAAATAATATTCGATGTTAGGTGGAATTTTTTTGGGATGTTCAACAATTTTGACAGGACTAAATAAAATATGTTCTTTTGACAATATTTTTGATATTGTTTCAGGTATATCTTGATTTAGGTTTTTAACAATAGAAGATATTATTTCATTTTTTTCTCCTAGAAAAATACTTGTTGTTTTGTCTTCCGAATTTATTTTTATCAAATGTTCATGAGTTTTTTTGAGATATAGCAAACATGTATTTTTATTGGTATCAATTTTATGCGTATAAGGTTTGATGGTTCCATCAATATCATAATATGTGTGTATACCTATTGGTTGTTCTTTTTCAATATTATTTATAACCAAAATATTAATGGAAAAATTATCATTGAAATATTTAATAACATTTCCTATTTCATATTGATTGTTAAACTCTAATTTTGCAAATCTATCAACAAAACCAAATTTCTCATTAGAAGAAAAATGTGTGAATTCTTTTTCATAAATTACATTTAGTAAATTAAGAAGAAATGTTCTAGAATCATCCCCATAATTTGAAGAACCTTTCCTTATTAAATAGTCATTTGTTTTTGAATTTCCGTATATTTCAGTTAAACGTTGAATATTTATCAGTCCATATTCATTGTAGGAAATATTGTCATCCAAATATTCGTTTAATTCATTTACCAACATTATTTCATTTGAATCTAAATCTTTGTATTTTGGACATTTGTAAAGTTTAACAACTGTTTTGATTTTTGGGAACAGGAAATTAGATATTGTTCCAGAAATTTGATGTAACAAATTTTTGATGGATTTGTCATTAAAATTTTTAACCAAATTTAAAACGGTTTCTTTTATATCGTCTAATTTACAAACAAATAAGTTTTTATCTGATATTAATTTTTCCAATAAATTTTTAAATTTTTTTAGTTTTTGTTGAGTTTCTTCTGAACTGCTATCAATATCTAAATCAAGTTTTGGTATATGTGGTTTTGGCGGTTCTTCTGGTGATTTTGGTTCTTGTAGTTCTTCTGGAGATTTTAGTTTTTCTGGTTTTGGCGGTTCTTCTGGCGATTTTGGTTCTTGTAGTTCTTCTGGAGATTTTGGTTTTGCTGGTTCTTCTGGAGATTTTGGTTCTAGCAGTTCTTTTGGAGATTTTAGTTTTTCTGGTTTTGGAGATTTTGGTTCTGGCAGTTCTTCTGGTTTTGGAGATTTTGATTGTAAAACAAATTCATGTTCTTGTTTTTCCCTGAGATTTTTCAAAAAAAAATGTAATATGCTTTCATCATCGAAAAATTCTTCTGAATCTGGTTTTTCATAAAAGAATTTTTTAATTGCAATATTTTTTTGAACAGTTTGTTTCTCATGATATTCTATATAATTTCTAAAAAATATTATGGGTCTATAGTATTTTTTTTTTTCTATTAAAAATACAAAAGGTCTTTTAGTGTTTATTTCTATTTTGCCATGAGTTTTTTTCATTTCAATATTTTTATCTCTATGAATGATGACAATGTTGATATTGAATATGTCATTGAGACGTCCAATATTTTGAGTATCGATATGTATGGAATAATCCTTCATGTCAAGCAAATATTTTATAGAATCAATTAAATTTCCATTCAAATTAACAATTATTGGATAATATCTAAAATTGTACCTAAATTCATCTTTGTTAAGAATTAATTCTTCTTTCTCAACATACTCATAAATTTTTTTTTTTGATATTTGTGATTTTGGCTCAAAACAACATAATTCGTATAAAATGGAATATTTCATTAAATTAAATTTAATCTGATCTTTTTCAAAAAGTAAATTATCTTGTGAAATGTTGTATGAATCAAGGATAGTTTTTGTTAATAATTCCAAAATAATTTTTTTGATCAATAGTTTCGTTTTATCCAATAATTTGTCAAATTTTTTTTCACCAATTTTTGTTCTTAATTTTAATTCAGATCGAAATATTTTTTTTTTTATTTTTGAACCAAACATTTTTTTAATGAGATTTCTCTTTTCTATTTTGACTGTGTTATAGAGCGTGTTTTTCAATAATTTTTTATCAGATTTTAAAGCTATAAATAAATAAGAAGCAAATTTATCTAAATCTTCTATAATTCCAGGGTTATTTTTAATAAAATTACGATTAATTTTTTTTTCAGCTTCCATTAATTAAGAATTAGATTTTATTCTATAATTAAAAAAATATTAATGATACTAAAAAATAGGTCAAAATACTTATTAGAACTATCATTATTGGGAGTGAAAATATTGATTTATCATTTCCAAATCCTGTCCATTTAATATTTCCATTATTATCAAAAAAATTGATAGGTTTGAAATAAACAATGAGTGATATTATCATGATATAAACAACCAATGTGGTGTGTAAAAGTGACAAATTTCCAATTGACATATATAATATTATATGACATAATATTAATGAAACATAACAGATTTTTTGTAATTGTTCTATTTGTAGTTTTATTTTTGTTTATTTTTGTTGTGATTAATTTAAAAAATTATTTTAAACTTGAAAAATTTGGTTTCAAGAAACATGTTGTTCAATTAACACCAGAAGTTCATAATCCATTAATAATAAGTTCTGGTTTTAAGGGTCATAATTATTCCAAAATAGCAGAAATGCTTTCCAAGATTTATCCATTAAAAATAAAATATCATGATGGATCTTCCATTAAAAACATGGAAAATCTGATTAATAAAAAATGTGATTTAGCAATATGTCAAGATTACACTGTTATATCAGCATTTCTGGGTTTACATCCTTATAAAAAAAAACATGAAAATTTAAGATATGTTAGTTTGTTATATTTGGAAACAACCGCATTATTAGTAAATAACAAGAGTGGAATAAATTCATGGCAAGATTTAAAAGAAAAGGTCATTTGTATTGGAAGGAACACATTTGCAAGTTATCATAATTTCATGAGTTTATCTAAAATAGCTGGGTATAAGGATGGAGATATTAAAATTATCAAAGAAGCTATTTTTGACAAAAACATTGTTGAAGAATTTTCCAACGGAAGTATAGATGGATTGTATATTTCTACTGCACATCCTAAAAAAGAAATATATGAATTATACACTAAAGTTAGATTCAAAATAATAGGAATAGAAGGATTAAAAAAAGATTTATTAAAACTAAAAATACCTGATTTTAGAGATAGTACCATTAATTTAAATGATTATAACATGGGAAATGAACAGGGTTCATTGTTCAAACAAAGTTTAGGATTTTCATGTTGTATTGTTACCAGAGATGATGTCCCATCTAATCATATTTATAAATTGACCAAAACCTTATTTTCAAATATTGAATATATCAAAAGTTATTCAAATGATCCATTTTTTAAAAAAGTGATGGAAAATGTGTTACCAAGCGGGTTAGTTTCATTCAATTCATTATTAAAAAAACATAAGGGTTCTTTGAAATACTTTAAGGAAATAGGGATCATAACAAACAATTCCAATCCATTTTGTGCAAATTATGTTGGTACAGGAAAATGTTTCAATGTAACTGGAATGAGACATTTTGGTCATGGAAATATTGGATGATTTTTTGAAAATTAATTGATTTCAAGTGATTTTGGAATTGACATGATCTTTAATATTATTTTTGATAGAATACTAAACCACCATATCAATTAAATGTGGGTTTTATATTAAACCACCAATTATCTAAATATTTTTAAATTTAACTTTGGTTGTTTATTTTCTACAATATTTGTCAGATTGACGACTGATTATTATTTTAAAAATCAATGTATGGTCATATCCTCCAAAATCATATATACTTCCATCCTGTCTCACAAATTTAAGGGATAATTTGTCTAGTTTGGGTAAAGGTTGATAGAATATTTTGATGTTATGTTCAGTGGTGAAATCATAATGTTCATTTTTATTTATTGGTACAACAGCAAAAGATTTATTGGAACTTTTGGTTAATGATTGATAACGTTTAAGCTGTGGTATTTTCAGAATGACATATGGTTCTGGTTGAAAATTAGCACAAAATTGAGAAGTGTATGAATTCGAACCCCCCAAATTATAATTATCAAATCCTATTACTTTACCAATGCTTCCACCATTAATTGTTCCAAAAATGGAATTTTTTTTAGGATATTTTCTTTCTTTTTCACCATAAAATGTTTCTTTTCGTGTTGGTGGTCCAACATAAATGGTTTCAGTTCCACTGTAAAATATAGAATTTACAGTTGTATCACTTGAATCTACAGGATCACTTCCACCAGAACTTTTTGTAAATCTATTATTAGATTCTAATACATAATCTTTTCTTTCTTTTTCTTTTTTAAAATATTTTATAGAACCACTGTTTTGATTATGAAGTGGAAAGCTATAAAATTTATCTACTTCAGTGTGATAATTTCCATGAGGTTTTTCTTCTTCAAAAAATAACAAATTAAAATTGTCATTATTTGTGGTATCATAATTTGAATTTTCTATTGTGTATTTTTTGGTTTTTGAATTGTACGAAACTTTGTAATCAATATTGCCTTGAGCATTTAATTTACTGCTCAATTCTTTGGCTAAACTGTTTTGAACAGTTATGTTAATGCTATTATCAATTGCATTATTTGAATGACTTCCATCTGCGTCATATGAACTTATTCCATCTTGATCTTCACTGTAAATGCCTGGATCCAATTTTACAGCTGTAAATAAACTTCTGTCAAAATATTTTAATTTATTTGTACTCATTGTGTAAATTCCATTTGGATATTTAGAATGACTTGAAGAATAATAGCTAGTATCAGTTTCATTGATCAGATCATCACCTTCTTTGATATAAATAGTATCATTGTAGTTCTTGACAATATTATAGGGATTTCCATGAACATGAATATTAATTAGCTCAATTTTATGAACACATTTGTATGTGGTTGGGAGATCAATTGTGTAATTAGCAGAATCAGGATATTTAGAAGTATTTCTATCTCTGCTATCTATTATAACATTTACTATTTTAAAATTTGTACATTTATTTTTTCCACCATAATTTTCTAAAACTGTATTATTAAAATTAGATAGGTCCATTTATAATTGATGATATAAAAATTACCAATTTACACCAATGAAGATTTAAAATGGGACAAAAATGACTTAAAGAAATAATAATATTATTATCCTTTGATGGACTGAACATATTTATTAAAATGTATTTTTGTTTTGATTTATTACCACACAAGAAGCCTGAACAAATATATTTTTCAACAAATATTAATTGAAACCATTATGTGAATATAATAAAGTCCATCAAAGGATATGTAAAACAAAGATATTTAGAATGGTCAGTTTTGCTGGATACAGTAAGTATGGTATGAGGATAAATCATCCTACTCGCTAATGCTCGTCCATATATATTCTTCGTGTTGTATTTCTGATTGGGGATTAAGATGTCTAAAACATTTCTAGGCGTTAATTGGTAAGGAAATATAACCTTTAGCAACGAAGCAGTAAAACGACTGCTGTCAGTGGCTTATTTTCACGGGATGACGACGGGGTGTTGCTAGCCCATTTATTTTCTTGCGAAAATAAATCCACACAACCAAAATTTACACGTCCGGAAACGGGCAAACTTTAAAGATATATTATGGGATTTTGTCCCATTTTAAATCTTCATCGGTGTAAACACGTTTCTATTTTTAATAAAATTAATTTTAAAAATATTATGGAACAAATATTTTTGTCAAATTCAAATACTGAAATGTTATATTCTTTAATCTCAAATAACATTAGAAAAAATCAGGGTTACAATTGTGACAAATATCCCAAATTAAAAATCAATTTACAAAGAAACATGAATGCCATATTTTCCATGAAAGATCATTTTATGGAGATAAATGGAATGAAATTAAAAAACAAAATACATTTTCTGAACAAAAAAATATTAGACAAAAATATTTCTGATTTTATATCTTTTATAGAAAAATCTGGAAAAACAAGTTTAAACAAAGTCCATGGAAAAACCAACAGTACAAATCAACAAGATAATTTTAATGATTGTGTTGATAAAAAATTTAAAATATTAACTGAAAAAAGAAATATGGAAAAAAAAAAAATTATTCCAAAAAAAATTGATTTTACAGATAAAAATGATGAATTTAAATTAACTAATATCAATGATTTATTAAAAAAAAGAGAATTATTTGATATGAAAATTAAAGAAAATTTAAAAATTGTAAATCACACTGATGAACCTATTCGGCGTAATGTTCATAAAAAATCAAGAAATATTTCTAACGATTTTGATTATGACATAGTTGATGAAATGATGATTCAAATAGACAATGAATTTGACAAAACAACACCTATCATCAAACAACCAAAACAACCAAAAAAAAAACAACCAATAAAAAAACAACCAATAAAAAAACAACCAATAAAAAAACAACCAATAAAAAAACAACCTAATTTAAAATTACAAAACAAACAATTAAATAATAAAATTCATCCTAAAATAGAATCTTTGCTTTTGGAAATCGATCCAAACAAAATTGCCAATGGAACAATTAATTTGAAATTCATGGAAAAAATCAAAAATCTCAAAAATCTCAAAAATCTCAAAAATTCAAAAATTAATAAATTATCCATTGATAATTTAAAATCTGAATTGTCAAATGATAATCTTAGATCTAAAATAAATAATTTAAAAAAAATTGTTGAGACCAAAAAAAATTGTTTTGATATAACAACTTTATTAATAGACAGTAAAAACAAAAAATGGAAAGGAAAATGGAAAAATAAAATTGAAAATAAAATAATAGTAAAAAGAGAATTGATTTATAATTTTAGTGAGTATGATTATCAAATAAATTTTAAAAAAATAGACAAAATCAATAAAATACTAATAAAAAAATTCATCATACCAAAAAGAATATCAATTTTGGATTTTTATCAAAATATAAGATTATCTAATATTTGCGTTAAATCTAAATTGATATATTCATCATCTAATGATTATTTTAACATATATGAAAACAATGAACCGATTATTCTGGTAAATCCCATATGTTTGGACAAATTAAATATTCACATTGATAATTATATTAATACTTGTAATGACACAAATGGTATATTTATAACTAATATTGATATTGAAGAAAAAAATAATTCTTGTGTTTTTAATATAACAACAAATGGATTTCATAAAAACATAATTAAAAAAGAGGATTTTATAATGATTGGAAATCTAAAAATTAATTCATTTATAAAAAAAAATAAAATTTATTCCAATAATAATATTGAACAATTGGAAAAATGGTTTAATAATTCACCACACAAAGTATTGGAAATTAAAAAAAATGAAAAATTAAATGAAAAATCAAATATAAAATACAGAAATATGATTGTGATAGAAGCACCCATTAATTATGACATTAAAACTGGTCATTTTTTAAAAAAATATTTGTTTAGTTTTATTAACAAACCACAAAAAGGTAATTGGATTTTTAAAAAAAATATATCAAACATAAAAAATAATAATGGTTTTGGGTTAATAACCAATAAAAATATGAACCATTTTTTTGAAATAGAATTTCACACATCTTGATATTAAACAATAACAAGTATCAAAAAATTATGTGTTTGGCAATCAAAGATTCATTTTCAAAAAAGGAACATAACAACCCATATAATATTTCTATTCATGGAACATTACATGATTGTAGAAAAGTTATTGATATAGAAATTGAGTTGGGTTATAAATTTGGATTAAATTGTGAATATTGTGGAACTGAAAATTTTTATGAGGAAAATTTAACTTGGTATGTTTTATTGGTGTAATTGCAATAAAAACTATTGTCCTAAAAATACATTGATAATGGAAAAAATCAAGTTTTCAAAACGAACCAAATTCTTGGAGCAGTAGTTCATGTGATCTTTATTTTGCTGAAATTATTTTATTTGGAAACAAAAAATTTAGAGATGATAAATTTGATGAATCATACAAAAAAATATAGCTAAGAAAAAAATACCATAAAATAGTATAATGTTACTAACACTACTGATGTTACTTTTAATATTATTTATTTCTATTAATTTGTTTGAAACAAAAGAACACTTTCCATATGTGTTTTGGGCAAGAAGAAATTTTTCTCTAAGGCGAATAGATAAATATCACTATAATTTACCACATATTTCATATCCATTGTATAATCCTTATGTACACCCATACACATATCCATACAGAGTACCACATTCATTATGCAATTATTGGGGATTCAGACCAATTCAATATTGGTATCATTGTTAAAGTTAAAAACCATTCAAAGATAAATCAAAATTAATGTATTTATAATTAAATAATTTAGTTTGCTAATCTTCTATTTTGCTACTTTTGAAATTTCCAATAAATCTTAATAACAGAACTATAACTATTATAATAAATAAAATCATTTTGTTTTGCATCAAATATCTGATAGTTATTGCTAATAAAATTATTGCCACAACTAAAAATATTCTAAATTTTGATATATTTTCTTTTTTTATTTTTACAAAATTATCAGTGATTTTAAGAAACATGTTTTCGATATTTTTGAACATTATATAATTCATCAATATTAGTTTTACGAAATAATATTATTTGTCCAGTATATATGACACATTTAATTACTGATGTTAAAACTGGAAATAAATTATCTATTTTTGATAAAGATGGATTAAACTTACTAAAAAAATATGTCAAATCTTATATCAAAGGTGGTTTATTACTCAATATTTATGGTGGTGATGATGGTGCTATAGACATGGATATTGTTGGTGATGATGGTGGTGATGATGATATAGACATGGATATTGTTGGTGATGATGGTGGTGATGATGTTGGTGATGATGGTGGTGATGATGGTGATGATGGTGGTGATGATGGTGGTGGTGATGATGCTATAGACATGGATATTATTGGTGATGATGGTGGTGATGATGGTGGTGGTGATGATGCTATAGACATGGATATTAT
>Ga0114933_10004603_pt1 | contig 12811 bp, 10 predicted proteins | sample 4SBtaG_FD_89691 | JGI IMG/M metagenome (GOLD analysis project Ga0114933, IMG submission 89691) | Deep subsurface microbial communities from Kolumbo volcano to uncover new lineages of life (NeLLi) - 4SBTROV12_W25 metaG | ecosystem: Environmental > Aquatic > Marine > Volcanic | place: Kolumbo...
GTCGACTTCATCGATCCGGACTTCTTCGCCGCTCACGTAACCGACAATGATCCGGCACCGCAGCGGGTGCTAGAAGTCACCGCCGGCTTGACGACGGAGACGGACTACTTCCACTTCGTCGAGGACTTTAAAGGTCTGGAACAATTCCCCGAGGCCGGCACGGTGATCGCGACAGACGGAGAAAAGCCAGTTACGACGCCGCATGACGATTGCATCCTCGTGATGCCCAACCCCCACGCCCGTAAAGGCATGCGCGTGTTGCGCTTCGCCCGAGATGTGACCCCGTAGAAAGCTCCAGGGGAAGGGCGATTGCAATGGCGCAGGCCCTCCGCCGACCACACGCTCAGCATCGAACTGCACATCGCCTTGCGGGAGACAGGGAGGGCAGGCAGCAAAGTCAAATTTTGGCGCTGTTTCAGTGGTTCTGTGGGGCGGTTTATGCCTGCGTCATTCAAGTACGGCCACGCGCAATCTGCTAGTCAAGGAGGAATGCAATTTCAGTAAGTCGCGCGACCGCCGGAGATATCGAAGACGGCACCGGTCGAGAAGGCGCAAGCTTCGGAGGATAACCAAGCCACCAGCTCGGCGATCTCTTCGACCTTGACGAAGCGGCCCATTGGGATCTTGGAGAGCATGTAGTCGATATGCTCCTGCGTAATCTGGTCGAAGATCCGCGTCTTCGCCGCCGCCGGCGTAATGCAATTAGCTCTCACGCCTGTGTCCGCCAGTTCCTTGCCAAGCGACTTAGTCAGGGCAATCACCCCAGCCTTGGCAGCACTGTAGGCGGACGCGTTCGGGTTGCCCTCTTTACCCGCGATGGAGGCGATATTGACGATGCGACCGTAATCCTGTGCAGCCATGACAGGCACTACGGCGCGGCAGCAATAGAAGACGCCGTTCAAGTCGATATCGATAACCCGGCGCCATTCGTCTAGCGGGTAGTCACGAACTGGCAAAGCCGCGCCGGCGATCCCGGCATTATTCACCAAGATATCGATCCCACCGAGAGTTTCTTGCGATTCGGCGACCGCAGCGGCAACCGTTTCCTGGTCTGTGACGTCGACGGCAACGCCGCGCGCACCATCGCCCAGTCCAGCGACCGCTTCCGCCATCAAAACCTCATCCTGATCCCAAAGCGCCACTTGCGCGCCCTGCGACAGCAATTTCGCCGCAATCGCATAGCCAATACCTTGCGCACCGCCAGTGACCGCCGCCCGTTTTCCTCGCATACCTTCGATCATTCGTTACCTCCCCGCCGAATTGCGGCGCCATTATAGGACCTAAGTAAAACGGTGCATCGGTCCAAGTTCGTGCGCCACCAAATCTACGATTATGGCGCGGAGGACACTACATAATGCGCGGCAACTCCTCCTGGATTGAATTCAAACCCTTGGATCAACTTCAAAGCCTGCCGTTCCATAAAACGCTTGGGATTCAACTTTAATCGGTTTTTGTTTAGACCCGGCCCTACGATCTTTTAATGCTGCGGACCGACGAAGATTTCATTGATCATCATTACTACCGACTGGCACTAACTAATGTATCGCCACTTTCGGAATGCTCTTGCCTTTTACGAACCATTTCTGCGCCGGACCTTAGGTGAAGCCATAAATGATCTGGCCAATTGCGAGGGTTGATTTAATGACGAAACAGAAATCATCGGTTACTCATAAGATAGTTTTCGGCGTGCGCAGGCGTCCCATCCGCCTTATCCTATAAATTGGTAACCACGTCCCTTTCTTTAAGTCAGCAAACATCTTTCATTGGATTTTGCACTAAACTGGCGGACATGTGCGCCGCCCTGCAATAAAGCTTAGCGAGTTTCGTGTCGCAAACACCCGATAATCCGTCACCGGTAGCCCCCTCGCTTGGGGCAACGAGCCTGTCTGCGGCCGTCCTGTCGATTGTATTAATGGGCGACGCACTAATCTATGTCGTGCTGCCGGTTAGCGCGGAAATTTTCGGCATTTCCCTAATCTGGGTAGGGGTTCTGCTCTCCGCCAACCGGTTCGTCCGCATCATCACCTATGGTGCTATTGCCCATGCGATAACGATTTACGGTATCCGGTTAGCAACCATCGTAGCCTGTATCGGCGGTGCGTCATCGACGGTAATGTACTGGCTGTTCGACGGTGGATGGGCCCTGCTGTTCGCCAGGCTATTGTGGGGCCTTTCCTTTGCTGCCCTGACCCTCACCACGCTTGCCTATGCGGTTGCGGACCAACGCCGCGCAGGTACTAGAGTTGGGTTGAGCAGAGCAATCCAGCAATTTGGCTCCCTAATCGCGCTAACAGCCGGCGCTTGGTTCGCCAGTCAGTTTGGCCCCAAGGTTGCGTTCCTCTATCTCGGGCTAGCCTCATTCATCGCGCTCCCCTTCGCCCTCGCCCTGCCGAAGGAAAAAGTCGCCCCCCCGCCCGAGCGCACCCAGTGGTTACCCAGCCCAAATCTACTCGACCTACTGTTCTTCGCGGTCGGATTTGCCGTCGACGGCGTATTCGCTATGACCATCACTCTGATCCTGGCTGATCTGGTGTCCCTAGAAGCCGCCATACTGGGTGGCGGCATTGTACTGTCGCTACGCCGAGTCGGGGACGCCGTCTTCGCGCCCATCGGCGGTTGGCTTGGCGATCAAGTCGGAACGGAAAAATCTCTGTTCATAGCAACCTTGCTAACAGCCCTCGGCCTTGCCGCTATCGCGCTGGGCCATGTCTACGCCGGTGCGGGCGCCGTCATCGTTGGTCGGGCAGCGATCGCAGCACTGGGGCCGGCCACTGTCGCGGCACGCAACCCGACCGATCAAGTCATGCACCGCATGGCGGTTATGCAAACCTGGCGTGATTTCGGCGCGGCTCTGGGACCTCTGCTCTCAGGGTTTTTCCTTGGTGCGCTGACAATACCGGTTATCTACACCGCGCTCGTTGCCATTCTCGCCATGGCATTGGCGGCACAGATTTTTCGGCGCGGCAAAATATAAGCCCATTTGCATTTGGAATGCGATGACATCAGTTCTAGTCCCGCTCATAACAGAGCACAGAGGCTCTTTGAACAAATCAGTCAATTTAATTTTATAACCAGTGTATTCGCCTTTGCCGTTGTCTTTCCGTCCGTGATTGGGAGCAAAGAATGTTGCGCAAATAAGAAAGAAAAGCAGAAGCAAGATCGCCACCTACAAAGCGCGAATTTTGCCAAAGCCTTCATCCTTTAGTCCCAACGCCGCAACCTTGGCACGCTTCCTAATTCGGCGCAGCGTGCTAACGTTTGCCAGGCCCAAGGAATTCGAGGATAAGGGTAAGACATGCGATTAGAGGGAAAAATAGGCGTCGTCACCGCAGCAGCATCTGGCATGGGGCGTGCCGGCGCACTCCGGTTTGCCCGGGAAGGCGCCGCCGTTGGTGTCGTTGATATCGACGAAGCCGGTGTCGAAGCAGTCGTCCGCGAGATCTCCGACGGAGGCGGACAGGCCAAGGGCATTGTCGCCGACTTGACGAATGACGAAGACTCGCAACGGGTCGTTCGCGAGACTGCGAACGAATTCAATGGACTAGACTTCATCTGGAACCATGTCGGCCATCCAGGGCCAGCCTCTATCGAAGGCATCGATATGGCGGATTACGAACTCGCCATGGACCTCAATATTCGCACGGTCCTGGTGACCACCGAGGCCGCGATCCCTGAAATGCGTGCACGCGGCGGCGGCAGTCTGCTTTACACAGCTTCCACATCCGGCTTGCGCGGCTCACCTTACAGCCCCATCTATTCAGCCGCGAAGTTCGGCATCGTCGGCTTCGTGAAAGCAATGGCAAAACGGCTGGCTAAAGAAAACATCCGGGTCAATGCCGTCTGTCCAGGGCCGATCGACACACCGATGCTGCGCGTTTTTGTCGCCCGCCCGGACCAGCAGGCGACAGCCAACATGGACAAGGAAGAGCTGGTCCAGAAACATGGGGGCGCCACCCCTATGGGGCGGCCCGGCCAACCCGACGAAATTGCCAACGCAGCTTTATTTTTGCTATCCGATGAAGCGTCTTTTGTCACCGGCGCGGCATTGCCGGTCGATGGCGGCTCCACGGCTTAGAAGGAAGCACTACAATGAGCGAAACAGAAACCCTCCTTGAGATCCAAGATGGCGTCGCGACTTTCACTATGAACCGACCAAAGAAGCTGAACGCGATAAGCCAGCACATGTTCGACCATGCTTTCCCGGACCTGGTCGATCGACTGGAAGCGGACAAATCGATACGCACTCTAATTCTGACTGGCGCAGGTGGAAATTTTTGTTCTGGCGCCGATGTCGGCCGCATGGGTCCGGACAGCCAGCGCACGCCGGAGCAAAAGAAGAACGGCCTGCGCCAGACGCTCGGCTGGATATACCGCCTGGCCAATATCGAACAACCGACCATCGCGGCGGTAGACGGCATTGCCTATGGTGGCGGCTTCAGTCTAGCGATGACCGCCGACATCGTCCTAGCAACGCCACGCGCCCGCTTCTCTCTAGTATTCGGCCGAATCGGACTGATTCCAGACATGGCGGTCACCTATTTCCTGACACGGGTGATCGGACCGAAGAAGATGAAGGAACTCGCCTTCACAGCACGCAACATTTCCGCCGAAGAGGCAGTCGACCTCGGTATCGTAAATTCCCTGTACCCACCAGAAGAGCTGATGCCCGCTGCGAAGGAGATGGCACGCAACCTGACGTGCGGATCGCAAGTGGCGATAGCCCAGGCGAAGCAGCTCATCAACCGCTCGCTCGACAGCAGTCAGATGGAAATGCTCGAGGCCGAAGTCGAGGCGCAACCGCCTTGCCGCGATAGTGACTTTCACGCCGAGGCAGTACGCCGCTTCGCGAACAAGGAACAGCGGCTCTACGACTGGGACACGATGACACGGGCGGCAAAGGCAGCCGAATGATGGCCAGCGGCGCCCAATCCGGCGCCGCTCTGGCGAGGGCGAAAACCGCCCATGAAGCAGGTGACCTCCGGAAAGCCGACCGCCTCTATCGCCGCATCCTGCGTCGAAACCCGGACAATGCGGCCGCCCTGAACCTATACGGCATTCTTGCAAGCCAGCGCGGCGATTCGAAACGCGCGGTGCAGAGGTTGCAACGCGCCGTCGCAGTGGACGGCGATACGCTGGATTACCGGGTCAATCTCGGCATCGTCTTAGAATCTGCCAAAAATTTTGCTGCCGCCTACGATCACTATGTGTTTGCGCTAGAGCGCGACCCACGCAACCAAAATCTCCTCTCGCGCATTTCAGAAGCAGCGCGCGAAGGCAACCGGCACGACGATTTCGCGCTGCTGCTGGAAACTCTTTGCGCCGACCATCCCGACTATGCCGAGGCGCATTTCCTACTGGGCCTGGCACGCTACATCCTTCACAGACCGGAAGAAGCAGTAGAACCGCTCCGCCGCGCGACAGCCCTAGCGCCCAGTTTTATCCAAGCGCACGCCAACCTGGCCAGCGTATTAATGGATTTGGGTCGCCCAGATGAGGCTCTCGCATCCTGTTCAGATTGCCTGCGGCTCAATCCCGGCGATTCCTATGCACTTGCAACGCAGGCAATCGCTTTTGTGGAAACCGGCGCGCCAGCGCGCGCGCGGCAACTTCTCGACTCTGACGCGTTACTGGAAGTCCACACACTGACACCGCCGCCAGGCTTTTCCGATATTTCCGCATTCAACGACGAGCTGGAAGCTGCCGTGATGGCCCATCCGAGCCTGCGTGTCGACCCAAATCACCGATCCTGCCATTTTGCCAGTCAGACTGACGACTTGTTTCAGGAAGCCGTCGAACCCTTCGCGTCGCTTCACACATTAGTAAAAGACGCCGCGGACAAATACCGCCGCAAACTCGACCCGTCTGCCACGCATCCTTTTCTAAAGAACCCGGTGCCCCGCACGAAACTTATCGGTTGGGCAACGACGATGCGCGCGCAAGGCCATCAGTCTGCGCACATCCATCCAACCTCTTGGCTTAGTGCAGTCTACTACGTTCGGGTGCCAGACCTGGTGCAGCGCGGCGACAATGCCCACAAAGGCTGGATCGAGTTCGGCCGGCCCCCGGAGCACTACCCGATCACCAAAGAACCAGATGTAACGTTCATAGAACCGGTTGAGGGAAAACTGATCCTCTTCCCCTCCTACTTCTATCACCGCACGGTGCCGTACGAAGACGACGCGCTGCGGATTAGCATCGCCTTCGATTTCGACCCGACCTTCGCAGAATAGGTCCTAATAATCGACTGGCGTGTTGTAGTCCGGATCATCGTGCAGCTCCCAATACAAGTCGGTCAGACGCTGCGTTACAGGACCTTTGGTTCCATTGCCAACAACGTGATCGTCGATCTTCCGGATTGGCATGATACCGCCGGCCGTCGAAGTCATGAACACCTCGTCCGCGCTGCGCAACTCATCGGCCTTAAGCTTGCCGAATTCTGCTTTTATGTTGGTCTGCTGCGCCAGTTCAACCACCGTGCGCCGCGTGATCCCCTCCAACACACCATCATCCGGCGAGACCAGCCTGCCGCCATGCAGAGCGAAGATGTTCCAGCCGCGCCCTTCGGTTACATTGCCGTCACGATCGAGCAGAACCGCGTGATCGTAGCCTTTCTCATACGCCTCCAACAGCGCGTCGGAAAAATCAATCCGAGCAAAGTTTTTCACTGTTGGGTCAATCGCGTCCGGCGGTGTGCGCATCACAGAACTGACGCAGACATCGATCCCGTCCTCCATCTTTTCGTCAGGTATGACTGAGTAGTAAGGAACAGCCCATGCCAGGAAGCGGTTCTGGCATTGTCGCAGATCCTTCAAGCCGTCCAAGGCCTCGCCGCGGGTTGCTAACAAATAGACCATAGACTTACGTAAGCCAGAACGGCGCACGCACTCCATCAAAATCTCACGTGTCTCATCTCGATCGTATGGTATCGAGTTGAATTGCCGTTTTGTGATGGACTGCTCCCAGCGGTCAAGATGATCTTCCATGCGAAAAAATTTGCCATTGATCACATGCAGCGCATCATAGGTCGTGTCAGATAATAGAAAGCCAAGATCGGCGACCGGTACTTGCATGCCCTCTTTAGCACAATATTCGCCATCCATGTAGCCGACGCCATAGGGGAACTGTTCCGTTGCTTCCGTCATAGGACCATCTCCAAAATTGCGATAGATCATGTTAGCGGTTTGGGAATCTAAACACTATCCACAGCTACGCGGGTTGGTTCACGCCGCGTTAGATGATTGAATTAGCGAAACCAAACCCGCGGGAGAACGGCCATGGCCACCATAAATATCGAGCCGCTGCATTCTGATTTCGGCGCGCGCATAAACGGTCTCGACGTGTCCGCTCCACTATCAGATGAAACGGTTGAGGACATCCGGATCGCTATAGACGACTATTCCTTCGTCCTCTTTCCCGGCCAGGCAATGGACGATGAGGCGCACCTCGCCTTTACCCAATATCTAGGCGCACCGGAGGCTAATCACGTAAAACTTGGCCAGGAAGGCATCGTCGAATATTTCGGCACGATTGGAAATGTGCAACCAGACGGCAGCACGATCGGCAACGACCATCAACGCACGATCTTCCAGACTGGCAACAACATGTGGCATTCTGATTCGTCGTTCCGCGATGTACCGACCTTCGTTTCAATCATGTGCGCCTACGAGGTCCCCGACGAAGGCGGCCGCACAGAATTCGTCAGTGAACGCGCGGCCTATGGCCGCCTGTCCAAAGAGGAACAGACGAAGATCGGCCCACTGGTCGCGATCCACGATTACGTCTTCTCGCGCAGCAAGGTCAGCCCTGACGCGGTGACCCCGTTGCATGCGAAGTCATTGCCACCAGTTAAACAGAAACTCATCCGTGCCAACCCGCGTACGGGCGCGAAAAACTACTATATAGGCTCGCACGCCAAGCAGATCGCCGGATGGAGCCTGGAGGATAGCCGTCCCCTGTTGGACGGTCTTCTCGAGCAGGCGACCCGCCCAGAGTGCGTGTATTCACACGCCTGGCAACCCGGCGATGTGGTGATTTGGGATAATCGCTGCCTGCTGCACCGCGGTAGCGGCTACAATGCAGATAAGTACCGTCGATACATGCGTCAGACACGGGTCCAGGGCGCTGGCCCGACGTTGAGTGAGTAAAGGTTCAATACTCTCCAGCTTGTGTTCCCACTTTTAACATGAGCCCCGGGCTGCGCGGCGACGGAGATAGGAGCAGATGTGCGAGGTTATACAGCTTGGCCCCGATCCGATTTCGGCGAAGTTAAAAGTTACTTATTGAAATAAAACGAATAAAATTCTCTCAGTTTGCAGACGCCCACCAATAACCTATGCTTCCCAACAATTGTTTTGATTGAAAGGATGCCCAGGTGGACGATGTAACGGTGCTCTCGCTAAAAAATTTCGATGTGGTGGACGCCAGTGTTCGTTACATCAACGCAGAATGGCGCGACAAAGACGAGTCGCCGCGGATCGGATCAAGGGAGACCCGACGGGCCAACACGTCATTTCAGCAGATCAAGGTCCATAACGCACGGCCGCGCTTTGAGGCGGGCAAGATCAACCTTGATAGTAACGGGTTCACCCTATCCAGCAACCGTGCAATGGTCACCGATTACCGCGATGACGACGAGGTCCGTCAAAAATATCACCCACAAATGATCAACCTGATCAAAAAAGAAACCGGCGCAGACCATGTTTTCGTGCGCGGACATCTGATCCGCACTGAAAAGCCAATCGATTTCAACGACGGCTACGCCCGCTTCGTGCATTGCGACTACAACATGACGCGCATACGCGATATGGCGCACGATTTGTTTGCGGAGCAAGGTGTAACGCCGAAAGAGAACTGGAAATACGCCTGGTATAATACCTGGCAGCCCTTCGATAATCCTGCCTTCCACAACCCGCTAACCTGCATCGATTGGGAGTCACTGCCGGAAGGTGACGTGATTGACTACTACTACACGGGCCGCGGCAACGACAGTAAGGTCGCTGCACCCGTCTACAACCCCGACCACCGCTGGTGCTATTTCCCCGAGATGTCGACAGAAGAAGTCTTAGTGCTGAAGCAGCTCGACGAGCGGCCGAACCGCGCATATTACTGCCCACACGTCTCGTTCGATAATAAGGAAGTCTCCGAGGATTTGCCGCCGCGGCGCAGCATCGAGACACGCCTAGTGGCCGTTTTCGAGGACTAGACGCCCAAACGCCTGTCTTGGTGACGTAAACCTGCTATCGCAAACGCGACATTCCTACAAATCATTGATTTGGCAAAATGTCGGCGAGCAAAATGCAAAAATCGCCGCATCAGTGATTCCAGAATTTTCGCTTGTAAAAAGCGTCTCATAGGTCCCCACTAAACCTGGGATGACAGAGAGACGCTTATCGCACACTATTTCTTTTTTGCCTTTGCCCAACTGTCACGCAACGCTACCGTACGGTTGAACACAAGCGTGTCGTCGCTCGAATCCGGGTCAAGACAGAAATACCCCTGTCGTTCAAACTGCACGATATTTCCCATTCCAGTATCAGCAAGTGCCGGTTCAAGCACAGAAGACACGACGGCAAGCGAGTTGGGGTTCAAGTCGTCGAGAAAATCCCCCTCAGCACCCGGGTCTTCGCGCCGGAATAGGTGGTCGTATAACCGCACCTCCGCTCGCACACCATGTTGCGCCGACACCCAGTGCAAGGTCCCCTTGACCTTGCGGCCGTCCGGCGCATTACCACCCCTAGTCTCGGGATCATAGGTACAACGCAGCTCCAATAGCTCACCGTTTTCGTCCTTTACGACCTCCTGACAGGTCACGAAATATCCGTAGCGAAGCCGCACCTCCCGGCCTGGCGATAGGCGGAAGAATTTTCGGGACGGCTCCTCCATAAAGTCGTCCCGCTCGACATAAAGCTCTCGTCCGAACGGAACCTCGCGCGTGCCCATATCGGGGTTCTGTGGATGGTTTTGGGCCTTCAGCATCTCGGTTTGCCCCTCAGGGTAGTTCTCTATAACCACCTTTAAAGGCCGTAACACGCCCATGCGACGAGGCGCAGTCACGTTCAGCAGGTCGCGGGTGCAGTGGTCGAACAGCGCTCTGTCGACAGTGCTATCAGCCTTGGTAACGCCAATCAGCCCAGCAAACTCGCGGATCGCAGCGGCGGGAACACCGCGGCGTCGCAGGCCAGACAACGTCGGCATGCGGGGGTCATCCCAACCGCTGACATGCCCCTCCTGTACAAGTTGCATTAGCCTCCGTTTCGACAACACTGTGTAGGTGATGTTGAGGCGAGCGAACTCATACTGCCGCGGCCGCGAATCGACTGGCAAGTTGGCGATAAGCCAATCGTACAGGGGCCGGTGGTCAGCGAATTCCAGGGTACAAACGGAATGGGTCACACCCTCAATCGCATCCGACTGACCATGCGCGAAATCGTAGGTGGGGTATATACTCCAAGCGTCTCCAGTGCGCGGGTGGCGAGCGTTAAGGATGCGATATATGACCGGATCGCGCATGTTGATGTTGCCGGATGCCATGTCAATCTTAGCGCGTAGCACACGAGTACCATTTCCGAATTCGCCAGCCCGCATTCGGCGGAATAGATCGATATTCTCCTCAGCCGGTCGGTCGCGCCAGGGGCTGGGTGTGCCCGGCTCTGTCAAAGTGCCACGGTATTCACGAATTTCATCGGCGGACAGATCATCGACATAGGCCTTACCCGCCTCGATAAGATGAACGGCCCACTCGTAAAGCTGCTCGAAATTGTCCGAGGCATAATAAAGGTGGTCGCCCCAGTCGAAGCCAAGCCAGCGCACATCATACTGGATGGCATCGATATATTCGATTTCCTCCTTCACCGGGTTAGTGTCATCAAAACGAAGATGGCAGCGCCCACCAAATTCTGCCGCAACGCCAAAATTGAGGCAGATCGACTTGGCATGTCCGATATGCAGATAACCGTTCGGCTCTGGCGGAAAACGAGCCACGACGTCGTCCACGTGCCCCGCCGCCAAATCATCGCGGACAACGTCGCGGATAAAATCCGACCCCGTTTCGCTATTCTCGTTGACCATATCACTCATGGTATTAGGTCCACCCCGCTTGAACGAGACCGTGTCTGCCAGAAAAGCGCGGCGGCGCCAAGTGCTGTGTCCAGGGCTCCGCGGTTTCGCTATCGCGCCATGGGACCTGACATTCATGGCCCTATTGGCTAGATTTCAAGCCAACAATGTCCCTGACCTTCTAGGGTTGAGGGCCACCACTTCTATTTATAGCGGAGAGTCAACGAGTTATGGATAAGCTTTCCTTTGACGGCCGTATCCTCTTCCTCTCGCAGGACCCAGAAATCGTCACCCGTCAGCTCGATGGTGTGAATATCGACATCGCGGAGGCCCAGCCTCTGCGCGAGGACATCTCGACTGACGAGATCACCCCGATCCCTGTCTTGGTGCATTACGATCGCGAACTCGGCCGCTATGCCCATGTCGGTTTCGAGACTGGCAGCCAACAGCCAATTGACACGGACAGTATCCTAAACGGAAAGTTCTCGGTGATCGTTGGTGGCAAACGCTACGGCAAAGGATCGTCACGCGAGCATAGCCCTCAGGCGGAACTCTATTCCGGCGTAAAACTGATCATTGCCGAAAGCTTCGAGCGGCTATACCGACAAAATTGCGACAACCTTGGTCTTTTCACATCGACTGACTTCGGCCTCATCGATCGTATCCGCGCCGGTGAGGAAATCCCCATTGAAGACCTGGTTGGCGATCGCGAGCCGTTAGCAGCGAAAATCCTGCGCGCCGGCGGACTGCTCGGTTTCGGCAAGGCGATCGCGAAAGGCCTGCAACCCGCCGTCGCTGACCCAGACGTTATGGAGGGCCCAAAAACTCTAGCTGAGAAAATCGTCGCGCGGCACGCTGTAGTCGCCGACGAACTCGATTGGGACCTGAAGCCTGGCACGGCCGGCTTCGTGCAGCCTGACTGGCGCTATTTTCATGATATTTTCTCCGCGCAATGCGCGCACGCTCTTCACGAATTCTACGGCCCCGACCTGGATCTCCACAAACCAGATTCCATTATCTCATTCGAAGACCACTACTCCTACGCCCACCGGCCAGAGGTGAATACCAAGTACGACCGGATGCCGGACATCCGCCGTATGTCGATAGGACATCGCGCCTTCTGGCAGAAATATGGCCTGAAAGATCATGGCTACCTGGAGGGCGAAGAAGGGTCGGAAGGCATCTCGCATGCAGTAATGACCGAATCATACGCCCTTCCCGGCCAGCTGCTCGCGGGCACCGACTCGCACACGCCACACAATGGCGCATTAGGCTGCTTGTCCTATGGTGTCGGTAGCACAGACATGGCGAACTCATTGATGACAGGTCTCAACCGAATTTCGATGCCGGAATCGGTCCGCGTTGAGCTGAAGGGCGATATCCCCGCCGGCGTCATGGCCAAGGATATTGTGCTCACGGTGCTGGCCGACGAATTCACCAAAAGCGGCGGTGGCATCGGCAAGGTATACGAATTCGGCGGCAACGCGGCAGCGCAGTTGCCGGTCGACGAGCGCACAACCTTGACCAACATGACGGCAGAAATGGGCGGCCTCACCGGCATCTTTGCGCCGGATGAACAGACCGTGCGGTTCCTCAAAGAACGGCGCGACTTCGACTTCACCCTAGAATCCTGGATGAAGAGCGACGAAGGTGCGCAATACGTCCATACAATCGAAATCGATTGCAGCAGCCTAACCCCGATGCTGGCTGCCCCCGGCGACCCGGGCAACGGCGTCCGCCTGCCTGACCTGGGGGA
>Ga0114933_10004606_pt1 | contig 12809 bp, 9 predicted proteins | sample 4SBtaG_FD_89691 | JGI IMG/M metagenome (GOLD analysis project Ga0114933, IMG submission 89691) | Deep subsurface microbial communities from Kolumbo volcano to uncover new lineages of life (NeLLi) - 4SBTROV12_W25 metaG | ecosystem: Environmental > Aquatic > Marine > Volcanic | place: Kolumbo...
AAATTGACTTTGATGATAACCTAATTGATTAATGAGTTTCTCACTTACATCAGAATTTAATCCAACTGGAGATCAGCCAAGTGCTATAAAGAGTATAGTTGATTCATTTTCCAATAATCAGAATTATGTTACTCTTCAAGGTGTTACTGGATCTGGAAAAACTTTTACTGTTGCAAATGTTATACAAGAAATAAAAAGACCAACTTTAGTATTAGCTCATAATAAAACATTAGCTGCTCAGCTTTACTCAGAATTTCAGAGCTTCTTCCCTAATAATTCTGTTGAATATTTTGTTTCTTATTATGATTACTATCAACCTGAAGCATATATTCCATCATCAGGTCTTTATATTGAAAAAGATTTATCAATTAATGAACAGATTGAAAAATATAGACTAAGTGCAACTTCTTCTCTACTCTCAGGAAGAGATGATATTATTGTAGTTGCGTCGGTATCCTGCATATATGGAATTGGTAACCCATCCGAATTTAAAAAGCATGTAATTGAAATAAAGGTTAATCAAGAAATTCAAATTTCTAAACTATTGTCATTATTTGTAAAAAGTCAATACTCTAGATCTATAAATGAATTAAACAGAGGAAGTTTTTCAGTCAAGGGAGATGTTGTAGACATTTTTCCAAGCTATTCAGATATCTTTTATAGAATTAATTTTTTTGGGGATATGATTGAAAGCATTGAATCAATAGATCCTATTTCAGGAAATAAGATTGAAGATTTTAATAGCTTAAGAGTTTTTCCGGCAATGATTTTTGTTACTTCTGAATCCAGTATTAAATCTGCAATAAATAATATTGAATTTGACTTAGAAGAGCAGATAAAATATTTTGATGAAATTGAAAAAAATCTTGAAGCAAAACGAATAAAAGAGAGAACAGAATTTGATCTTGAAATGATAAAAGAACTTGGATATTGTTCTGGAATTGAAAACTATTCAAGATATTTGGACGGAAGAAGTCCTGGTACAAGACCTTTCTGCCTATTAGACTATTTCCCAGATGATTACCTTATGGTTATTGATGAGAGTCATGTAACAATACCTCAAGTTCATGCTATGTACGGGGGAGATAGAAGTAGAAAAGAGAATTTAGTTGAATATGGGTTTCGATTACCAGCTGCACTTGATAATAGACCTTTAAAGTTTGAGGAATTTGAAAACCTTCAAAATAATGTATTATATGTAAGTGCGACACCCGCAGATTATGAGCTTAAAAAATCTGAAGGTTTATTCGTAGAACAAATTATTAGACCTACTGGAGTACTAGATCCGATCATAGAAGTACGTGGGTCAGAAAATCAAATTGATGACTTAATCGAGGAGATCTTAAAAAGGGTTGAACAAGATGAAAGAGTTTTAGTAACTACTTTAACAAAGAGAATGGCTGAAGAGCTTACAAAGTACCTTCATAAATCCAAAATTAGGGCTAATTATGTTCATAGTGATATTGATACTCTTGAAAGAGTTGAGATAATGCAAAATTTAAGAAAAGGGATATTTGATGTTCTTGTTGGTGTTAATTTATTAAGAGAAGGACTTGACCTACCTGAAGTATCTTTAGTTGCAATCTTAGATGCTGATAAAGAAGGATTCCTGAGAAGTCATAGATCTTTAATCCAGACTGTTGGAAGAGCAGCTAGAAACATCAATGGAAAATCTATAATGTATGCTGATATCATTACTGAAAGTATGAAAAAGACAATTAAGGAGACTGAGTATAGAAGGAAAAAACAGGAGGATTTCAATACAGAGAATAATATTGTTCCAAAACAAATGGAAAAATCATTCACAAACTCTTTTGAAGAATCAAAAGAGAGTGTCAGTAATAATTACGAAGACTTTGAAGAGGAGATTAAGAGCTACCATAACAGGAATCAAATTGAAACTAAAATTAAACAATTAAGGAAAGAGATGGAAAGTGTTGCTAAGAAACTTGACTTTTTAAAAGCTGCTGATCTTAGAGATAAAATTGAATATCTTAAGAAAAAGATCAAATAAAAAAGGTGCACAATTGTGCACCTTAATTATAGATTATTAACCATAATTTAGCTTATATCAATTACCCTATTTGGTTTTGTTATGCTATCTTTTCTTTTTGGTAACTTAATCTTTAAAATTCCATTTTTATAATTTGCTTTGATCTTATCAAGTTCTACTGATTCTGGAACCCTAAATGATCTCTGAAAAGAAGAATAATTAAATTCATTTAATCTTGTTCTTTCATTTTGATCATAATTTGAGTTATCTGATGAAATCACTAAAATTTTATCATTTAATTCGATTGTAAAATCATCTTTCTTCATTCCTGGCACCGCAAGATCGATTTCAAAAGAATCATTATTTTCAACTGAATTAACTGATGGAACAGAATGTCTTCTGTTAAAGAGGTTCATTCCTAAATCATCATTAAAAAATTCATTCATTAATGATGGAAATACATTGTTGTTGTTATATTTTACTATTCTCATAATTATTTTTTTTTATTAAACATTGAATATTAAATTCAACAGATAATAGTCAAATAGAATACCAAATAAAAATATATGACAAATTGACATTAAAAATTAAAAAAAGATGACTATATGTCAGTTTATGGCAGCTTGTACCTTTGTAGCCGCCTCATCAAAGGCAGTAGCAGAGAGCACATTTAACCCAGAGCTATCAATTATTTTTTTAGCCTTATCTGAATTAGTACCTTGAAGTCTAACTATAATTGGTACATTAATATTATCTAAATTCTTATAAGCAGAAACAATACCCTCTGCCACCCTATCACACCTTACTATACCGCCAAATATATTTACCAAGATTGCTTTTACATTTGAGTCCTGAAGTATCAGCCTAAAAGCCTTTTCAACTCTTTTTGAATCAGCAGTTCCACCAACATCGAGAAAGTTTGCTGGCTCTCCTCCAGCAAGTTTTATAAGATCCATAGTAGCCATAGCTAGCCCAGCACCATTAACCATGCAACCTACATTCCCATCTAAATCAACATAGTTTAGGCCATTCTCTCTTGCTTCAACCTCAACTGGATTCTCTTCATTTAAATCTCTAAGGGATTCATAATCTTTATGTCTAAAAAGGGCATTCTCATCAATTGTAACTTTTGAATCTACAGCAATTATTTTATCATCTGAGGCCTTGAGCACAGGATTTATTTCAAATAAAGAAGCATCGGAGTTTACATATGCATTATAAAGATTGGTAACAAATTTTGACATATTCTTAAAGGCCAAACCTTCCAGACCTAGATTAAATGCAATTTTTCTTGATTGAAAAGGCAAAATCCCAGTTCCAGGATCAATTTCTTCATTAAAAATTAATTCCGGGGTATTTTCAGCAACTGCCTCAATGTCAACTCCTCCTTCAGTTGAATAGACTATCATATTTTTAGATGAGGCTCTGTTTAATAGAACTGATATATAAAATTCTTTTCTATCAAAATCTCCATCATAATATACATCCTCTGCAATAAGCACTTTTCTGACAAGCTTTCCATCTTTTGATGTTTGAGGAGTAATAAGGTTCATGCCTATGATATCTGATGAAATTTTTTTTACTTCTTCTAGACTCTTAGCAATTTTTACACCCCCTCCTTTTCCTCTACCACCTGCATGTATTTGAGCCTTTACTACAAATATTTTAGTTCCTGTCTCTTCAGTAAGTTTTTCTGCACATTTTACTGCTTCATCCGGTGTATTGGCAACATAACCTCTTTGGATTGAAACATTAAAGTTTTTTAGTAGTTCTTTTCCCTGATATTCATGTAAATTCATGGCGACAAATATAACTACAAAACTTAAGAAATTTGAATTATTTAAAATCAGATTTATATTTAAAGATTAATTTATCTTATGAATATTGAAAAACTTAAAAAAGCTTCCGAAAATTTTGGAACTCCCCTTTATGTATATGATTTATCCATAATAGATAGACAACTTAAAAAACTTAAAGAGGCATTCAAAAAATTAGACAATTATCAAATTCACTTTGCAGCTAAAGCTCTTTCTAATATTTCAATATTAAGATATATTAAAAGTCTAGGGCTAGGACTCGATGCAGTTTCAATTGAAGAAGTTAGAACAGGAATTAAATGTGGATATGACGTTAAAAAAATTCTATTCACACCAAATGGTGTTAATTTTTCTGAAATAAAAGAGGCAATGGCATTAGGTGTAAAGATTAATCTCGATAGCCTTGAGTCTTTGATAGATTTTTCAAAAGCTTATCCCAATCAAACTGTATCGGTAAGAATTAACCCAGGAGTCATGGCAGGTGGAAATGAAAATATAAGTGTTGGGCATTTAGATTCTAAGTTTGGAATTACTGAAGAGAGTCTAGATGAGATTGTGAGAATGGATAAGGAGAAAAAAATTAAAGTAACTACTCTTCATATTCATACAGGCAGCGATATTATTAAGAATAATCATTTTGAATTGGGAATAAGAAAAATATTTTCTATTGCACATAAATTTCAAAATATTGAAACAATCGATCTTGGAGGTGGAATTAAAATCCCCTATTTTTTTGGGGATACTGAAACTGACCTTAATAAGTACGCAGAGGTCATTAATGAAGAAGTTGAAAAATTTAAACAAAAAAAAAGAAAAGACTTAAAGCTTATTTTTGAACCAGGAAAATTTTTAGTCAGCGATTCAGGATATTTTATTACTAAAGTTAATTATGTAAAAAAATCAAGCAAGAATAATTTTGTTCAAGTCAACTCTGGCTTTAATCACTTTGTAAGACCTACTCTTTACAAATCATATCATGAAATAGTTAACTTATCTAATCCAAACGATAAAAAATTTGATTATTCAGTAGTCGGTTATATATGTGAGAAAGACACTTTTGCAGAAAATAGAGAGATATCAAGAGTTTCAAAAGGTGATTTATTATGCTTTAAAAATTCTGGAGCTTATGGATTTACTATGACTAGCAACTATAACAGCAGACTTAAACCAACTGAAGTATGTATCTATAAAAATGAAATAAAGAAGATCAGAGAGGGCGAGAAATTTGATGACCTTTTCCGTGGCCAGATCGATATATTTAGCAAATAATTTATTATTTAAACTTTTTAGCTCTAGGAGTTTCTAAATTTTATAATGATTAATTTATTGTTAAATACACTACAAGATTTATACTTTTTAAGATTATTATATTTAAGTTTGCCCTGAAAATTTATAAGATGAAATACATATACACCTTTCTATTTACTACTATCCTATCATTTAATTTGCAATCCCAAGGTAACATTAACGGTTCCATTACAGGAGCTACGCAACAAGCCTTAATTGATTTTGGTAACAAATCAACAAGAGCTCCTCAACCATTGAATGTTCAAGGGACTCATTATTTTGATGCTGACTTCAATTTAGCAACACTTGAATATTTTGGTAAAGAATTAAATGACACTGGGTATATGAGGTATAATGCTTTTAGGGATGAAATAGAAATGGCTGATACACCGTCTCAATCGGAATCCGATGTGATTTTAATCAAAAGTGCAGATGTAATTCCTTTAATTAATGGTGAAAGATATGAGTATCTGCCTTATAGGTTAGAGAGTGGTAACGCATACATTGGTTATTTGATTAATATATTTGATGGTCAGAAAGACAAGTTGTTCCTCAAGAAAAAGAAAACTTTCATGGAAGCAAAAATTGCAAGAACTTCTCTTGAAAACTCTTTCCCTCCAAGATATGTCGAAAGCGTTGAGCTATATATAAGTTCAAATGGAAGCACACCTATTAAGCTAAAGCAGTCAAAAAAGTCAATTATCAATTACTTTGGAGACAACTCTGATAAAGTAAAGAAATTTATCAAATCTGAGAAGTTAAAAGTAAGTGATTTAAGCTCAATTATAAAGATTTTTGAATTCGTAGAAAATTTATAGATTTCTTGAGAATATGATAATATTTTCATTAAATAATTATCATTTTATCATTATTAAGCCTTTTTTAATAGAAAAATCTAGTTTTTTTTATTTTTTTTATAATAAACATTAGAAGTTTCTTTTTTTTTTGAATTATTGATGTAACTTAGCATTTACGAAAAATTTAAGAAAATTTTAACAAAAATTTATTAATAACTAAATAACTAAGTATGAAAAGCTTATTCAGATTACTAGTGGTTTTCTTGCTAACGGCTCAATTGTCGTTTGCGCAGAAGACAGTAACTGGTGTTGTTTCTGATCCAGATGGTCTTCCTTTACCGGGAGCTACTGTTCTAGTTCAGGGTACAACTACTGGTGTAACCACTGATTTCGATGGGAACTTTTCTGTTAATGTATCTGAAGGCCAGACTCTGGAATTCAGTTTCGTTGGTTATGAAACGGCAGCAATAGCTGTTGGAGCAGGCAACGTCATTAATGTATCTCTTTCCCTAGGTAATCAACTTGAAGAAGTTATCGTAACCAGTTTAGGTATTACAAGAGAAAAACGTGCACTAGGATATGCTGTATCTGAGGTTGACAATAGTCAAATCGAAAATAGAGCTTCTGGTGATGTTGCGCGTGTACTTTCTGGTAAAGCCTCTGGTGTACAAGTAACAAATCAAGGTGGTATTTCTGGATCAGGAACAAGTGTTATTATTAGAGGTTTAAGTACCTTTAGTTCAAGTAACCAACCGTTATTCGTTGTTGATGGTGTCCCTTTCGCAAGTGATACTAACTCAATGGGTAGTTTTACCTCAGGTAACAACGGTTCTTCAAGATTCCTAGATCTAGATCCAAATAATATTGAATCTGTTAACGTTCTTAAAGGGTTAGCTGCGGCTACACTTTATGGATCGCAAGGTAGAAACGGTGTAGTATTAATTACTACAAAATCCGGTACTACTGCTTCAGGTATGAAAGCTCAAAAAAATGAAGTGACGGTTAATACGTCTTACTTTGTAAACGAGCTTGCCATGAAGCCAGAATATCAAACGGAGTATGGTAATGGTTTCAACCAAAACTTTGGTTGGTTCTTCTCTAACTGGGGTCCAAGTTTCCGCGAGGAAGGTCCAGCTGGATGGGGTAAACAATCACAGATTAATGGTACAGTTTCAGGTCAACCTGGATTTTTGAAACACCCATACAATAGTAACTTAAATGCGAGGTTCCTTGCAAGAGATCTTTTACCTTTAATAGGTTTATCTGAAGACTCTCTTTGGGAATGGAAGCCTTATGACAGTGTTGGTGACTTATTCCAGCCTGGAAGCATAATTAATACAAACATTAACTTCAGAGGTCAAAGTGATGACGGAAAAGTATCTTATAATGTTAACTATGGTAATTTAGATGACGAAGGATTTACTCCTGGAAACAGTCTAAGAAGAAACAACATTAGTTTCGGTGGTAGAGCTGTTTTATCTAACAAGATTACTGTTAACGGAACACTTAACTATTCATTTACTGACTTTAAAACTCCACCTATTGCTGCGGCATATAGTAGTGGTAGTTCTGATTCATCATTATATGGTAACGTATTCTATACTCCAAGATCTGTTGGTATAGGTCAATTACCATATGCACACCCTATTACAGGAGCATCTATATATTATAGATCATCTAATGGTATACAACACCCACTTTGGACTGTTGCAAATACTCAAGATGCGCAGGCTACTCACAGGGTTTATGGTGGTACTTCAGTTCAGTATGACATCTCTGATAATTTAAACGTTCAATATAGATATGGTTATGATGTATATAGTGAGGATAACACAAGTTATCAAAACAAGGGTGGTGTTGACGGAAGTCTTGAAACACAATCTGGATTCTACGAAAAGTGGAATAACACTGCTACAATCTTTAACCACCAAATAACTGTTAACGGAGATTTCGAACTTGACAGTGATTGGTCTATGACTTTTAACGCTGGTGCTACATCTAATGCAAGAGAATATGATAGAAATGGTGTAAGAAGTACTGGTCAGAATGTATTTAATGTATTAAGACATTATAACTTTAACTCTCAGGAAGAAATTGAATTTTATTCTAGAAGAAACGTACTTGGGGTATTTGCTCAAGCTTCTCTAGATTATCAAAACTACTTGTATTTAACATTAGCATCTAGAACTGACTGGGTATCTAACCTAGCAGAAGAAAATAGATCTATTACTTACCCATCTGCAAGTATATCTTTCGTTCCAACTTCAGTTTTAGACTTTGGTAACTTACCAGTCGATTTCCTAAAGGTTAGAGCTAGTTATGGTACATCTGCGACATATCCTTCTGGATATCCAATTTCATCTGTACTTAACTTAAATACAAAAGACTATAAGATTGATGGTGTTGATGTAATTACAAACACATCTGGTTCATCTCTAGGTAACCTTGGTTTAAAGCCTGAGTTACTTGCTGAGCTTGAGTTTGGTTTAGAAGCTAATTTATTTGATAATAGATTATCTGCTGAGATTTCTTACTTCGACAGAACAACTACTGATCTTATTATAACACAACCACTTGACCCATCAACAGGTTATACTTCTACTAGTACAAACATTGGTGAAATTAGTGCAACTGGTTGGGAGATAGATCTTAACGCTGATTGGATTAGAGGTGATAAGTTTAACTGGAATACTAGTGTAAACTATACAACTAACCAAGCTATTGTTGAAGACCTTGGACAAAATACTGATCAAATTATTTATGCTGGTTTCTCTACAAGAGGTAACGCTGCAATTCCTGGATTACCATTAACATCTATGATTGGAACATCTGTTTCAAGAGATAGCTCTGGTAGACCACTAATTGATGCTGCTGGTAGTTATGGTACAAACAATGATACAAATTATGCGACTAACAAGTATTCATTAATTGGTGATAGTAACCCTGATTTCGTTGCAAATATTGGTAACACTATTACTTATGGAAATTTATCTTTAAATGTTCTATTTAATGCTACTATTGGTGGTGATATGTATTCAAGTTTTATTATGACACTACTTGGTAGAGGTCAGACAATTGATACTGTTGATAGAGAATTACCATATATTTTACCTGGTGTTCTTTCTGATGGTTCTCCAAACAATAAACAAATTGATAACGCTACAACTTACTTCGGTAACTTGATTTTAGGAGCAGACGAGTTAAGAACTTGGGATGCTAGTGTTTTAAGATTAAGTGAAGTTTCACTTACTTTTGACGTACCTAAAAATTGGTTAGATAAAACTCCATTTGGAGCGGCTTCTGTTTCTGCACAAGGTTTCAACCTTTGGTATGACGCTTATAACACGCCTGAAGGTATTAACTATGATCCTAACATCGCCGGTCTTGGTGTTGGTAACGGTTCTGGTTGGGAATACTTCAATGGTGTAAGTGCTAGAAGATACGGTGTAAGTTTAAAATTAACGTTCTAATTCAAAAATTTAAAAATTATGAAAAATTTTAACAAACTTTCGATTTTAGCTTTTTCTAGTTTACTAGTATTAAGCTCATGTGAAACTACTGAGTTAGATCTTACTGTTAACCCTAATGCATTAAACCCAGCTCAGGCTAGTACTGACTTGTTTATTAACAACATTCAAGAAGACTTTGCTTCTTGGGTTGATAATATGGGTGATGTAGGTGCAAGACTTACAAGAGTTGCGTACTTAGGTGGAGACAGAATGTATAGAGATAATTATTCTCCAGGCTCATTCTCTGGTTCGTGGTCAACCGCTTACCAAGGTATGATGGAGGATATAAGATTAATGAATATACTAGCTGCTGAAAACGGTCTTACTTATTACATTGGAATGGGTGAGGTTATGCAAGCTTATATCATGTTAACTCTAGTAGACTACTTTGGTGATATTCCATATACTGAAGCATTACAAGGTTCTGAGAACCTTAATCCTGCTGCTGATTCAGGTCAGTCAGTTTATAATGCTGCAATTGGTTTACTTGATTCTGCAATTAGTAACTTTAATCAAGGTGGTGCTTCTCCACAGTACGATATGTACTACGGAGGTAATGCTGCTGGATGGATTAAAGCTGCAAATAGTATTAAGAAAAGAGCATACCTTAACCTAGGTGACTATTCAAGTTATAACTCTATCACTAATTATATTACTGATAGTGCAGATGACTTTGAATTCAAATGGGGTACAAATGCAATTAATCCTGATACTAGACATCCAATTTACAGATATAACTACTCTAATACTGGAGCTGGTGACTATCAGTCTAACTGGATGATGGATCGTTTAATGAAAGGAAGAAATGGTGTAAGAGACCCTAGAATACTTTACTTGTATTATAGAAATGTTTCTGAAACACCTGGTGCTGATGGACCTCCTAACGAAGTTCAGATTGAATGTTCAACACCTGGTTACTATATCGAACCTCACAGGGTTGCTTACGGATTGTACTGTGTACTTCCTGAGGGATACTGGGGAAGAGATCATGGAAACGATGAAGGTATTCCACCTGATGGTTTCGAAAGAACTCTAGCTGGTATATTCCCTGCTGGTGGTGCTTACGATGACCTAAGTTTTGGTGGTCTTGGTGCCGGAGATGGTCAAGGTGGTGCAGGTGTAACTCCAATAGTTGCTAACTCATGGATGCATTTTATGAATGCAGAAGTTGCAGTTATGACTGGAGGTGATCCTACAACTGAAACTTTAGCTGGTATTAGATCTCACATGAATAAAGTGGATGATATAACAGGAGCTCCTGCAATGGACCAGGCAGCAATTGATGCTTATATAGCAAACTTTGCTACTGAATGGGGTGCTGCGTCTACATTAGATGGCAAGCTTGAGCTTTGGGCTGAAGAATTCTGGATTACTCAAAGAGGTAACGGAATCGATGCATATAATTCTTATAGAAGAAATGGTTATCCAAAAAACCTTCAACCTATGGTTGAACCAGATCCAGGGCCATTCCCTGTATCAATGTGGTATCCACAAAACTATGCGGCTAACAACTCTAATGTTACTCAGAAAGCTGATTTAACATCAAGAGTATTTTGGAACACTAACGGACCAGCGGTCGATTAAAACTAAAAAACATGAAAAAATTATTTATATATCTTAGTTTAATTACACTAGTAGTTTCTTGTTCGAAAGAATTTTCTTCTGACGAATATGGAGGGTACGAGATGATGACTGACTACATGCTTAAAGAGTATGAGCAAGGTGCTGCACTTAGACAAATTTCAAAGTCTGGTGAGTATCAAGCAGCTACTCCTGGTACGTCGGTTGTTAACTGGACACTTGAGCCACACGATAAAGAAATGGGTGGTTTAACACAAAATGTAGAAATTTATCTACAGTTTAACTCAGGTGCAGAAGTTTTATATCAGACTGTTAATAGGTCTGAAATGTATGACGGTCCTGTTGGACTACCTAGATTTGACTTTTCATTATCATTAACTCAAGCACTTGGAGCATTAGGTGTTGGTAGCTTTAAGGGTAATGATGTTGTTACTGTAAGATTTCAATTAAACCTTACAGACGGAAACTCTTATTCAAGATCTTCTGTAACTGGATCAATGACAGGTTCATATTTTAGATCTCCTTTCTTATATCCAATAGTAATTGGATGTAGATTTGATGCTAACAATTCTGGTGCAGTAGCTGGTATTTATACTATTACTGGTCAGGATAGTTGGGGAGATGGTTGGAATGGTGCTACATTAAAATGGACAATTGATGGTGTTACTACATCATGGACTGTTGCTGGAACAGATGGGACGACTTCGTTCACAGTTCCTGCAAGCGCTTCAACTTTCGGATTCGAATTTACTTCGGGAGACTGGGATAGTGAAATTACTTATCAAGTTAACTGGACAGGTTTAGATGGTTCTGGATCTCAAACTGCTTTATCGGACGGTACAAGTCCTGCAGTAGGATTCAAGGCTATGAATATTTGTCAATAATTTGATAAATTAATATTTTAAAAAGGAGGTTTTTTAACCTCCTTTTTTTTTATATATACCTTTATATGGATAAACAAGTAGAGATTTACGGCATTAGATCTATTATAGAGGCAATTGAGTCATCAAAAGAGGTGTCAAGAGTATATCTACTTAAATCAGATTCACATCAGAGTAGTTTATTTAAGTCATTAGTCAGATTATTAGAGCATAATAATATTAAATACTCATTTGTTCCTAAGGAGAAATTTAAAAAGTATATCAACAAAAATCATCAAGGAGCAGTAGCAATATTATCTCCAATCAAATTATTATCAATTGAAGAGCTAGTATCAACTACATTTGACAATAACTCCCCAAAAACATATTTATTACTGGATGGAGTAACTGATACAAGAAACTTTGGAGCTATTATCAGAACAGCTGTCGCAGCAAATGTAGATGGAATAATTATTCCTCAAAACAATTCTGCACCAGTAAACTCTGATGTAGTTAAGACATCATCAGGAGGAGTATTTAAAATACCAATTGCAAGGGTTAGCAATATAAAAGACGCTATTCTACATTTAAGTTCTCTAGAAATTGATATTATAAGTCTGTCTGAAAAAGGAGAGGATACAATATACAGTTCAAATTTTAAAAAATCTGTTGCTATCATTATGGGGTCTGAAGAAAAAGGTATCTCTAAAAGTATTTTAAATCTATCAAATAATATTTTAAAAGTACCGATAAGCTCAAAGATAGATTCACTTAATGTTTCTGTCGCATTTTCAGCAGTTGTATTTGAAATCATTAGACAAAGAAATTTTTAAGCTAAAAACTGTAATTTAGTAAAAAATTAAAGTTGTCTTCTAAAAAAAATCTTTACTTAATACTATTTTTTTTAATTTTAAATGCCTGTAGTTCTAATATTTACGATGGACTAGAAGATACTGTCCTTACAG
>Ga0114933_10004608_pt1 | contig 12806 bp, 8 predicted proteins | sample 4SBtaG_FD_89691 | JGI IMG/M metagenome (GOLD analysis project Ga0114933, IMG submission 89691) | Deep subsurface microbial communities from Kolumbo volcano to uncover new lineages of life (NeLLi) - 4SBTROV12_W25 metaG | ecosystem: Environmental > Aquatic > Marine > Volcanic | place: Kolumbo...
AACTTCTATTTTGGTAACATCTTTTGGACACGTCCAATATTGAACACCTCCAGTATAATTAAAAGTAACTGGGGTTCCATATGTAACACCTTCACGAGTTTTTACAGATGTTAATCCCAAACAAACAAATAAAAAAATTACAATTCCTAAAAGTAACCAATTTAGCTTCATAATATATATAAATGATAAATTAATAGATACGCTAAATATTAATTAATCTTCTTCATATAAATTATCAATTCCTTCCTCCATTGATGTTAATTGATCCAGAATTCGCAAAGTTTCTTGTGGATCTTCTCTTCCAGGCGGACCAACAGGTCCACGATCACCACGAGAACCCCTTTGACCTCTATCTCCCCTTTCACCTCTTGGACCCTCTGGACCTCTAGGTCCTTGTGGACCTTCCCCACCTGTTGCAACACCAGGATCACCTGGAGGTCCGGGAAATCCACGAGGACCCACATTACCAGGCTCTCCACGGGGACCTACATAACCTTTTGGTCCATATATTAATCCCTCTGCATTATTATTAAATAAGCAGCAAAATAAAAGAAATAATAATATAAAAAGTAAAATTCTATTATTATAATTCATATAATATATATAAATAATTTAAAAATAACTTCCTGTATTGTATGCTTTCATGGTAGTCATGCCTTCCTTATCACCTATTGTTTTTTGAATATATTCTTTTGATGCCGTTTCTTTATTTATCAATCTCAATGTATTATATATTTTCGCTAAATCATGTTTCAAACGATTTCCACGGTTTATTGATAATCCAGGCGGACCACGAGGACCAGGATTACCTTGTGCGCCTCTTTCCCCAATTTCTCCTTCTTCTCCTTTTGGTCCTGCTATTCCTTTATCTCCCGTAGCTCCACGAACTTCTATAGACTTACCTTGTTCTCCTTTATAACCACGAGGTCCCCTTATTCCAACATCCCCTTGATCTCCTTGATCACCTGTTTCTCCGCGAGGACAAATATGAGAATTACAAAGTCTTGTTTGAGTATTGCGATCATCAGGCCACGCACCACACTCACCATTATTCGCACGAGCACGGCTTTGTTCCCCACCCCCACAAGTTTCTGAACATTCTGTCCAAGGACCCCACCCAGACCATTGACAATCACTAACACCCTCAATGGTTGGTTTTCGTAATAAACAAAATATAATCAATAGTATTAAAAAAGTTGGAAGATAATTTGTCATATATAAACTTTTAGAAAAATTTTTCAAAAACTTTATATTAATTATAGTTTGGATTATTGAAAGGTTCTAGCTTTGAGAAACTTTCTTGGCTTACACCACCAACTTTCAACAACTGTTCATAAATTCCTGATAATAAATCATTATTTACCTGAGCTCTACTCATTACCTTTCCTTCTTCCCCGCGAAATCCTCTTTCTCCCTTTGGACCTGTAGTACCACTGTTTCCTTTCGAACCCTCACCCCCAACAACACCACTTTTTCCAGGAAATCCTGTGCCACCACCTGATTTACCAGTTGGACCTTTTTGACCCTTCGGACCTCTTGGTCCTTGTAAACCTAATTGACCTTGTTGTCCAGTTGGTCCGCGAGGACATTCTTGCGTGTTACACGCTCTTTTTTCTGAATCAAAATATCTAACTTTTCCACCTTCAATGCAAAATCCATTGTTGGTACGTATTCTTGTTTGAGTACCACCTGCACACATTCTGTTACACGGACCCCAATCACTCCAATTATATTTTACGCAGTCAGGATTTGCAACTCGTCCTGATTTGGGAGCTGGAATCGGTGGTGGGCGAGGCGGCGATTGTCCTGAAATAAGTCCACTTTTTTTTGTTCTTTGTCCAGATGAACCAAATTTTTTGTTCTTTATCCAACATTTCTTTGACCATGATCCACCTACTTTTCCCCAAGTCCACGATTTACAATCTGGATTTTCCTTACATTTATCACAACAAGCGCTAGAAGTTTCAATATTACTGTATGGGGATCCCGCAATATCAGCACCACCATGATCATAGTCATCGTCCTCTTTACACGGACCTTTTTCTGTCCATCCGTGTCCGCGCCCAGCATTTTTTTTCCACGAAGTATAATAATGACCATTATCTTTATCTTGTAAATCACATTTTGAACAAAAAACACAATTTTTCCATCTATCTGAATGAGAAAAATAATTACAGTTTTCTGTGCTTGAACATTCTGATTTACATTCTTCTGGCGTTGCTGCTGTATCATTTTCTTTATGACCAACTTTTGCATTATTATAACGACAACAATCTTTTTTATCAGCAATTTTTGTAAACGTTCCTGTTGGTTTGATGTAACATTGTGCATCCTCGTGCCGCCCACCCCGTTTGTATGTCGTTGCAGCCCCCTTTCCATCTTTATTAAGCATAAGATGGCATTTGGAACCGCCCCAACCAGAGTCATACCACTCAAAGCCTGAACACTGATCTCCCTGATTATCACATTCTTGCCCACATGCCGAGCGAGATTCTTGTCCCGCCGTCCACTTTGTTTGCAAGAGATCTGTTTGGTCATCATTAACACAAAAGTTATCGCCGGCCTTCTCATAGCCGCCAACACCATCAGGTGATCCAACTAATGTAACCGCCCCCCATTTATTCTGAACATTATTATTTGAATCCCAAATTTTCTTTCCGTAACCTTTCCCACCCGGCAAGTAAAAACCAGAAGTTGAAATACAAACGGGGCGTCCATCACCCGTCTTCCAATCCTTTTCATTGGAACCCCAGTGGTTCCATTTTGGATGTTTTGATGATTCGCATTCTAACTGCAAACCAGAATTCTTGCATCCAGCACCACCATGGATTTCATGTCCCTTAATTTCTAATAGTCCGCCTGATACTGGGGTAAAACTAAACTCTTTTGCTACAGTCCAATCGTTTTTATTTCCTGTAAAATCTATTTTTTTTCCATTATATTTTACCTCATCAACAACATTATCTATTGTAAAACGACACTTAACTTCTCCCTCATCATCTTTCTTACAACCATCGCCAAATTGGCAGTAACAACGATTGTCTGAGGGATATGCCGTAGAATTGCAATACTGCCCCGTGATTTTGCATTCAGGCTGAGATTCGCATAAAGCCTTACACTTTGTCCGATCTCCCTCTCCGTTACTCAACGCCCACCCCCCTGTATATCTTCTACCGTCGCCCATACTATATCTACCGTCCATGCTCTTGCAACCCTTCTCAGGCTTCTTCCAACCTCCTTTCGGACCACAAATTCCTTCCGAGGTACCTGTCCAAGTTCCCCAAGCACCATCACGATACATATGGACGTGTGTTGGTGCGTTATCATTGGTATGCCACGTACTGGCTTTGTAATCAAATTGTGTCCCGTCTGTCCACTTGTAATCGTTCAAATTTTTGCTCTTATTGCCCGAGGTCGTTTTTCCCCCAAGCCAGGGATAACTTGAAGTCGTATTTTCCTTCATATATTTAATTACCTTATCGTTCTCTGCATCAGAGTGGATACTGACTAAATTACGACCCTGCTGTTTACAATAAGCCTCGGCTTGATCCCAGGACGACGCTGGAGTTGTTATTAATTCTCCCTCTGTATCGCGTCCTTTCCCGCAAATGTTGGGGTAATGGGCATGATTTTTTTGGCCTTGAGATTTTCCTTGTGCACTGTGATTAAAATATACGATGTTGTTATTATCATTGGACCCCGTGTATTGTACCCAACAACCCTTGTCAAAGTTGCCAGTCCCCCAATCATACTGGGCAGGCAATTTAATTTCTGAATGAGTATACTTGTAAACCGCGCCGCCGCGGTGGCCGCACGACCAGTGATTGCGCTGCCATCCCCCCGGCAGCGGTCCACACCCCACAACCCTTCTTAATTCACCTTTTGCTTGTAGTTCTTTTGCAGCTTTTATACACTCTTCTGGTGTGGTAATACGTTCTCCTTGTTTGCATGGACTAAGATCACGCGCCAACCTATATCCTTCTCTTTTTTTAGTTCCCATCATTAATATTATTAAAATAATGGCAATTCCTAAAATATAATAGTTCATATAATAAGTAAACTTTTTTATTTCGCAGATGAAAAATTTATCATATAGTCTAAAACCCAAGTATCAAATTTAACACCCGTTCTTTTATGACTCCAAATTTTCCCCCTTTTTGTTTGCAAAAAATCTATCATTTGAATTGCAACCACTCTCATATCCGGAGGCAATTTAACAATGCGCTTTATAAATTCCTTTGCGACCACGGGCTCCTTTTCATATAAATATTTCATTGCTTCGCTTATTTTTATCTCTTTCTCTTTCTCATTATCTTTTTCCATTATTTCATCTTGTTCTTTCCAAAATTCTCCTAATTCTGACTCTTCAAAGCTCTTCTGGTCTTCAAACCATTGACATTCTTCAAATTTTTTACATTTTAATGAATTTGAACCTAATAAACCACACTTCATTGCACCTGCAAATGTTTCATTATATAATCCTGCTGTTGGTCTTTTATACACACAATTATTAAAATCCTTCCCTGGTATATTTACCGGAACTGCTTTTTGTCCTGCGATTTGGTAATTCTTTTCATTATATGGTATTAAATTTGAATTCAAATTCATTCCTATATTTATTTCCGAGACGCGGGGTTTTACAACAGAATAGGTAGAGGGTTTTCCGAATTCAGGTTTTTCTGGTTGTTTTCTACGTTCACGAAGGAATGGTATTGGCTGCATTTTTTTATCACGCATACATTGTTTTTGAACTCTTTTTTCATCCTCCTTTTGATCTTCTATTTTACAATTTTCACAATTCCATTTGCGACAATCTGCAGTGCATGGTTTCCAAATATCTGTAACCCATTTACAAGTATCTCCATCCCATGCATTATCACATTCTTGTTTTGTTTGAAATTCCTTAAGAGCACATCTATTTTCCTTAGGATCTTTATCAACACACTTTGCACGTTCTCTTCCGCAGGTTTCAGCACACATTTCAAAACTTTTTTTGATTTCGGTAATTGATCGTTTTAATGAACAAATATAATCTGATGCTTGACTTACAATATCTGAATCTTTACCACAACCATCTTCTGGTGGTAAACATCTCTTTGTCTGTTCCATAATCGGAATGTTTTTTCTTTCTGATGCTGGTCTCTCGGGAATACCTGATGATTTTTTCATTGGAACAAGTGGCATTGGTTTATCGGAACATACAAATAACCCATCACCAAATCCTACTTTTTTATGATCTATATAACAAACTTTTTGTTTTGCATGCAAAGCTACATGTTTTTGACCTGCATCTCTCCTTATACATTTTCCCTGAACCCAAATACAATTATCCCCCGAACCACATTCTTTAATTGTTCTTTCAGAACATTGTTCCGGAACATATACAACTTCTCCATTTGCGTCTTTAACTTCCCTATATCCACTATTTATAGTACAATTATTATCTATTTTTTTACAACCATCTGTTGCTTCACATTGATTATTTTCGCGATCACTGCAGCGACGTGGAACATACAATGGTGTTGTTCCCACCGAACCAGTCGTCCACCCCTTTTTTAAATTACATTTAGAACCATTCCATTTACAACCATCTGTTGTCTCGCAATATTCAACCGTTCTATCCCCACATAGGGCGGGAACACTTAAAACAGAACCTGTTTTTCCTTTTCCTTGCATCATTTTACCAAATCCTTCATTACTTTTTGAAAAATTAATACAAAAACACAATAACAATAATAGCCCTATTAATATTTTAATCATATATAAACCATATGAAAAATTTTTTGAAAAAACTTTTAAAATAACCCCCTATTTTTTGATTGAGTTTTTGTTCAAGAATCTCAGATTTCTCTCTTTAATGGATTTTCAATTCTCATGAGAGTAAGAATCAATAAAAGGTCTAAAATAGGGTATTTTCAAATTTTACATCTTGGAGAATTGAAAAACGATTAAAGAGAGAAATTGAATAAGAATTTGAAATCTTATTCAACTTTTTAAAGAGAAATTATTATTTTTTGGAGGAAAGTGATGGATTAAATTGATAAGTTTCATCATAAAAATTACTAAAATCAACTGGGGGACCACGGCGAACACATTGCACCAATCCTACACCGTCACGTGATCCCATGCCACGACATTGTCCTTTAAAACCTTCCGTTCTTTCAATTATTTTTGTTGGATTTTTGCTATGATATTCTTGCATTGCCTTTCGTTTCTTTTTTTTATTTGATGCGAGTACATTTGCAGCTTTTTTCGCAAGTTTTTGAACAATGTCCTTTTTTAATTCATTTCTACTTTTTTTATTATTTTGATTAAGATTAAATTTAACTTCTGTTTCAGTCTCCTCAGTTAAAGGAAAATCTCTTTTTATTAAATACGAATTTATTTTATCTAAATATATTTCGGCTGGACCCAATGGTTTTTCTACCATTAAACCTTCTCTCAGCACATAAGCATTATTTAAATCACTCCCTCCAAAAAAACCTTCTTTTGAAGCCTTTGTTTTTATTTTTGCATTATCTATGCCGTCAAAAATTGGAATTGTATCAACATTAACTTTCATTTCCACAGGGACATCTTCCTCGCCCCTCTTGAAATCGGGGGTTAGACTTGATAAATGAGCTCCTATTTTGTTTAAAATTCCTATAGCTTTTGTAGGTTGTGCCTCGGGTGGAGGTAATAAATTATATTGATCCATTTCCACCGGTGGAGGTGGAGGCGGTGGTGGAGGAGGAGGAGGACGGGAAACTCGTTTTGCACAACATGTCCAACGAGATTTATCAGGAATTAAACATTCATCTTTCCAAGGACCCGTTGATTTCCATGATAAATTACAACCTCCTTCCTCGCATTTTCTATTTAATGCTTTAATCTCATCATAAGGTTTTTGTTGTTTAAGATTATATTTTGAACATAATCTTTGTGCTTCATCAGCTTCTAATCCGCTAAATTTCATTGTTTCTCCACTTCTTTCATTAAAAACAGCCACTTCTTTATTGGCTTTTACCTGCCCATACAGCTTTCCCCAACCCGGACGAGCACAACTAACTCTTAAATTGTTATCTCTCAACTTTCCATTATAACACGAATCTGTTTCCGACCTTAACCACATATCACATTTTTCATCATCATCACAAACTTTTTTACATGCTTTATCACTACTAAGCTTTCCAACAAATTTTTTATCATAACGCGAAGCCCACCAATATTCTTTTCCTCCTTCACAAACACGCAAGTAATTTGGATCATGAACGACCTTTGAAACTGGCTTTTGCCAGTGAGAAACACCATCTCCAACGCCACACGCGGTCATTGTATCAATACAATTTGTTTTAAATAAAAGACATTTTCCACCGTGTTCTACAAAATCCGCACTTTTACAGGAATTATTATCATAACATTTTTTCAAGCATTGTTCAGCCTCAATCCCATCATAATTACTTATCATATTCTTTTTGTCTTTAAATTTAACACCAGAATTCCACCCTTCTTGTGTTGCATCTGTTAATGAACGCGGTTTCACTGAAAATGTTGATTTCGGGGCTGCTTTTATTTCAGATTTTTTAGGGAACTCAGGAACACTAGGAATTTTTTCTTTTGTAGCGGGCTGTGCTGGCTGACCCGACGGTGAAGGCTGTTTCCCACCACCCGGAGGCGGTGGAGGCTGTTTCCCACCACCTGGAGGCGGTGGAGGCGGTGCGACTGGCGGCGGAGGAGGCGGTGGAGGTGGCGGTGGCGCGGCGCCGCCCCCAGCGTCACCACTACCTATTCGCTTTCCAAGCCCGGTACAACATAATTTCCCTTTAATATAATGATTAATATGAAGATCACCATCCTTTAATGCCATATATTCATCTTTATCCTTACTATGAACACCTGCCAACCAAGCGCACGGGTAAGCGGGACACTTTTCGTGTTTGTTGGTGCGAAGAGAAAGGATTCCACCACCCTTCCAGCCATCATTTGGAAGATTAGTTCCACTTACCTTACCATCAGAAGAAATTGTATATTTTGTTTTAAATCCATTAGTATAGTTTACATCATATTCTCCAACCCATTCTTCTATTTTTGACATCTTTTCTGCTTGGACTCCTTCCCTTATTTTTCCGCCCAAATAATAATATAATAATATCCCTAATAATAGAAATAATATAAATTCATTCATATATTTAATAGCCATTTTATTTATCGGGGGCGAGGCCCCCGTACCCCCCCATTTTGTCTCAACTTTTTTTAAAAGTTGATTTATATCATTAAATTTAATTCGATTGGCGTTCCTTGTGGCTGATCTTCTCTTAAATGACCTAAATCCATCAAAAGTGAATTTACTGCTTTTAATTTAAATTTATCCCGATTTTCAAATCCCTCATAATCACGAAAGTTATTTAAATTATTGTTTAATTTTGATGTGGATTTTAATCTATTCCCTTGTTCAAATAATTTATTACCTGTTAACATTCCTTCTTTTATCATATCCGATTCTTTTCCAACGGACATATTCAATGCTATTGGAACTTCTTCTTTTTCGGGCAAATTACTCTTCAATAAATTTTTATTAATTTTTTTAAGAAAACTTGCATAAGTTGTTGGTTTTTTTGGCGGCATATAACAGATCGGATGAATATCATATCGTCTATTTCCCAGCAAACTATTATTCCACATAGCCATAGATTTTCCCACAAGAGAAAGTTTATCAGTCCAATTACAACCAGGTGGAATTTTGTCATCGCTTCCTTCCCACCATTTCCCTGAATATAAATTTAAAGTTTCTATAGCTTTTTCACAATCTGCTTTGGTATCTATAACTAAATCTTTTCGGCAAAGTCTATTCTTGGGTTTTTTTTCAAAATGTTTTTTATCCAACCCTTCTGTTAATGCGCCTTGACATAGATGACATAAAAATATAAAACTTATAATTCCTAAAAGAATATAATTATTGTTCATATATTAATCATTTATTCTTTTTTTTTGGAGGACCAAGAAGCAATCTTAATCCAATAAACACAAATAATATACTTATTGCCACAGACATCACGTAAAATTTTCCACTCTTACGCTTCGGTAAACGACCATCACGTATTAAATGGAACCAACTCCAAGAAGAAGCAAAGGGGAAAATTCCTACACTTAAAAAAATAGCAGCTAGTATTTTTTTAAGATCCATTTCAGCAAGTTCAATGTCCATTATATTATAATATTAGAATTTATTGTTTGATGTGTGTGTGGCTGTGATCCGGACGTGCTTTTCCGCCACCAAACGCCCATTCATACCAGGTTTGTGGCTGATTGGCTTGTTTTATAACTTGTTTGTGTGTATCTTTCATATCGTGAACACCCAATCCTAATTCTCTTTGTGTTTTTGGAGAAATTTTTTGATCTCTATTATAAATAATTTTCTTTATCCCATATCGTGATAATTGTTGTGCTTGCCCCTCCGGTTTAGAACCACTTCCACCACCCCATCCACGAAAACTGGATCCAGTATTATCTATTTGTGTTGTTCCTTCTGCCTGTTTTAATGGCGGTGGTGCTTGACCCGCTTGCGCTGGTTGTGAAATTTGCTGTCCTATTTTTGGAGCTGCTTGACCAGTTTGCATCGGTTTTGAGATTCGCTGTCCCGTTCTGGGAGCTGTTCCATCAACATAACTCCCTCTTTCGGGATCTTGTCGTGCGTGTGAAGGTTTTCCAATAAGAGGAGCGGGAGCCTGTCCAGCTTTTGCTGCTGGACCACGTGGCGCTTTCGGAGGCGGTTCACGGGCTGCCTTAGGAATTGGTTGTGTTGGAGATGATTTCTTTCCATGACGATCACCCTGAGTTGCAACTTTACTTGGTTTATAATTTGGCGGTAAGCGATTTGGAGCTTGAGTATCGCGCGCGGCACCAGCCGCACCGCCCCAATCTTGTGATTGGAAGTCAGCCAGAAGCGAGGCAACCTTATCGGAAGTATGAGCGGTGAGATTAGCCATTGTGGGCGGTTTAATATTGGGATTTGCTGGCATTCCTGCTGCGTGTGCATGTTGTTCTGCTTGCCACCAATTTAACAAATCTTTTTCATATCTTATATTTGCCTTTCCAGAAAGTGTTGTAGGATCATTGGGATCATCTGGTTTTGAAAGTTCTCTCGCTAATAATTTATTAATTTGTTCAATTCTATCAAATTTATCATTATCTTTTACCATCTGTTGTCTCATGGCTATATCTTGTCTTGATTCTTCTCTTCTTTGTTTTTCTGCTTCCTGTTTTTCCTCCCTTTCTTCTCTTAAGTTCTTTTGTTGTTCATCCCATATTGCTTTCTCCTTATCATAGCCTTCTTTTTTTGCTTTTTCCTCCAATTTCCAATTTTCTAATTCTAACTTATAATTTGTTTCTAATTGGGTATTATATTGATCTGCCTCCATTTCTCTTTTTTTCTTCTCTCTCTCAGCTTCACTATCCCAACCCCACCAACGACAACCTCTATGATCTATTTCAGTACAATTTTTTCCATTTAAATAATTACTTTTTAAACTAGCAGCATCTATTTTGGCCTGTGAAACTGGTTGTTGGGTGTGATCATTGGGTGAATGTTGATGGCGAATATTTTCCGTTTTGGTATATTCAGAAACATTGCGAATATCACTATTATTTTTAGATTGATTTTGCAGCCCATAATCATTTTTATTTGGTTCTCCAATACCTTCTAAGAAACCTTCCGTAAATCCATAATGACTAATTCCTAAGGTTGGGGGAAAGAGTGAACCTCCCAAAAAACCCTCTAGTTTGCTTTCATCCTTTTTTTGGTGTCCGAACTTTTTTTGCGCCGCCTCCTCGTCCCGGGAGATATGGCTCTTATATGACTCTTGTTTAGATTGATTACAATGGTTTTTATAAAATTGAGCAAGCGTCATTTCTTCCTCATCTCCCTGGTCCTGCGGAATGCAGTTTTCATTCTGTTTTCCTGCCTTTTCTACACATTCACACATGTCAAGCATCAATTTATTCTGCCCCACGAAGTTCATCCACTCCAATTCTTTTTCTGTAGGTTCGCGCCCTTCACCTTTACGAAAACGGGCGGCCGCTTCTTCCCCCTCATTATCGTAAAATTTCTTCATCTCTTTGGGATCACACGGCATTTTAAATTTGCATCTTTCAGCTTTTTGTCCCCCACCTTGTCCACCACCTTGTCCACCACCTTGTCCACCACTTTGTGTTGGAAAATCAGCAGATCCTAAAGATGGTCTAGAACCATCTGTCGTAACGGGAAGAGAGGACTGTCCAGGACCATCCCCTACATCTATATGGATATTAACTGGCGTTCTTCTTTTTTTGTTTCTAAGTTTTCCCAAGTCTTTTAATTCGTCACCTATACCTCGCAAATAGTCTCTCGCTTTTTTTGTAAGATCAGCGTCAGCTTGTTCCGGCGTCTTAGGTCCTTCATCTCCCTTACAAATGGCAAAACTACCCTCGTGTCCTTTTCCTGTCACCGATTCATTCCATTGAGCTTGTTCAGGATCTTTTCCAATTGAAATTGAACAGTAAGGTGGCATTTCTTTATCATTTCCGGTCCACCATTCTTTTGTAGGGAGATCTAATGATTTTAAGGCTTCACCACATTCCTTTTTTGTTGCAATGTGTTTACCAGTATCACATAAAGTCCCAGCACTCCCTTTCATATACGAGCTAATGCCTTCAATAACTGCACCACTAAATAAAAAATATATAAGTATTAATAATCCAATGCACACTAAAACATTGTTTCCTTTATTCATATATATAATAAATTATATTATATGTTTGCTCAACTTTTCTAAAAGTTGACCAAAAATTATCTTAGATTAATTATTTTTTTCTTATTTACAGATCTAGGTCCGAACCCCCAACCTGGATTAGAAAAGTTTTGATTAGACATACCTTCCCGCCTTACTGGCAACCTTCCTGAAATAAATCCTTCCTTCATTTTAATTTTAAGATCATCTAATTTTTCTGCGGTTTTGTTTATTGATGATGCTGTTAATTTATTATCTTTTTCATATTGAAACATATTTGGTTTCAAAAAACGTTTTTTAAGATCATTTTCTATATTGATTTCATCGTTTAATACAACATCTAAGTCAATTGGAAAAGCTTTCTTTTTCTTTTTAACTTTCATTTTTTTCTTCATTTCTTGAGCCTTTATTCTCGCTAAAATTTCATTTAATTTGGCATTTTCTTCCTTTATTAATTTATAATCAGGTTCTTCTTGTTCTTTTGTTGGTAAAGGTTTTACCTTTTCTAACCATTCTTGTAAGTAATTATTTACATTATTTAAACCAGTAACCATTTTTGGATTAGGTTTATGTTTATGAGGTCTCATTAAACCCAAGGCTGGCAATGGCGGTTTATCTTTTGTACAACAGCCTTGCCAACTACATGTTCCTGGTGGTAAATTGTCTAATCGCGTATCTGGAACAGTATCAGCTTTTGCTTCTGGGTCTGTTTCCTCCTCTTTTGTTGGTTCAGAAAAGGGTATAGATCTTGCGACAGCTTCTTTTTTACACGCTGGTCCCTCAATGTCTTCTGGATCCTTTGGTTTGGGATCACAAGCAGCTGCCGCAGCTGCCAAAGCTTCTGGATTTTTTCCTGCTTCAAAAGCATCGGGAGCAATTCCTTCTGGTTCATCCCCAATTGTTGGATCTACTACCTTAGCCTCTGCTGCCGCAGCTGAGCCAGGAATTCCTGTGGGAAGCGAAGAAGAGGGTGCAGCATGAGCTCCGTGTGCTCCTACGGGAACTGGTCCGCCGTGAGCGCCGTGTGCACCGCCGTGAGCACCAGGAGGCGCACCGTGAGCA
>Ga0114933_10004609_pt1 | contig 12806 bp, 6 predicted proteins | sample 4SBtaG_FD_89691 | JGI IMG/M metagenome (GOLD analysis project Ga0114933, IMG submission 89691) | Deep subsurface microbial communities from Kolumbo volcano to uncover new lineages of life (NeLLi) - 4SBTROV12_W25 metaG | ecosystem: Environmental > Aquatic > Marine > Volcanic | place: Kolumbo...
ATTACTTTAGATGCCAATGCCGCTTCTAATCTAACAACAGCATCAGGAGATTTAACTGTAAAAGCCACTACCGCAAGCTTAAACTTGGAAGGAGGTGAAGCAAATTATCAAGCCGTTAGAATCCATGCTTCCAATTCAGCTGGAGGAATAGATATTGATGCTGGAACAGCGGGTATAGACGCTACTACAACAGGTAAAGTCGCTATTAATGCCGCTCAAGCTTCAAATATTACCACCACTGGAGCAAACATGACTATAGATACAGCGACATCCGGTAATTTAATCTTAACATCAGCTGCGAATGTTGATGTAAACGCCACTTCAGCAATTACTTTAGATGCCAATGCCGCTTCTAATCTAACAACAGCATCAGGAGATTTAACTTTAGAAGCAACAGCTGCGAGTATAAATTTAACCGGAGGTGAAGCAAATTATCAAGCCGTTAGAATCCATGCTTCAAATTCAGCTGGTGGAATAGATATTGATGCTGGAACAGCTGGCATAGATGCTACTACAACTGGGGAAATATCATTAAATGCAACAACAGCTTCAAATTTCACTTCATCAAATGGAGATATTACAATTAAATCTATATCAAAAAGTGTTAATATAGTAGGAGGAGAGTCAAATCATCAAGCAATTAGAATATACGCTTCAGATACCGCTGGAGGAATAGATATAGATTCTGGAACGAATGGTGTAGATATTACGACAACAGGAGCAGCTAACTTAAATGCGTCTGCAGCATCAAATTATACAGTTACTGGGGGCAATTTAACTTTAAATACAACAACATCAGGAAACTTGTTATTAGAATCAGCTGCAGATGTGAAAATACAGCCTACAACAAATTTAATTATTAATGATTCATCAAATTCAATTAATTTTAATGTGAAAACATCTGGGGATGCAAATACATTTTATGTGAAGGGATCCACAAATAATATAGGTATAGGAACAAATAATCCTGATTCAAATAGAAAACTTCATGTTAGTGGTAATGTAAGAATTGAGGGTGATTTATTAGTAAATGGAAATTATTCTCAAATAGATACTAATGCGAGTACTACAGAACAATGGAGAGTTACTAATGATGGAACGGGTCCAGCTGTAATAGTAAAACAGAGTGGTGAACAACCGATAGCACAATTTATAGATTCTAATGCTAATACAAGTGCAAATTCAGCTGGAACTGCTACAACATCTGGTTCATCAACTACATTTACATTAAGTAGTCAAACTGATTTCGATAATTTACAATTAGAAAGTCAAATAATAATAGGTTCAGAAACTGTATATGTGATAAGTAAAGCTTCATCAACACCTCCATATAATATTACCTTAGACAGAGAATTGAATATAAGTACCGCAACATCATTTACATATAAACTCCCATATAATGCTTTGTATATAGAGAATAATGGCAATGTTGGTATTAATACAAATGATCCTGCATATGATTTGGATGTAAACGGGGATATTCGTGCTCAGGGGAATTTATTAAGTAGTGGAACAATAACAGGTAAAGTAGGAAATCCAACAAGTGAAACATATGATATGGGAATAACGGCAGGGATGTCAATTGCTGATGCGATTGTAACATTAGATAATTGGATATATGATAAGTTATTAGATTCTCCTCCAACATTTACCAATGGAACAAATACGACCGCGACATCATATATAAAATTAGATTGGAATTTACCAACACAGACAGAGTTAGCATTTTTAAATGTCAATGTTCCGAAGATTACAAATATTAAAATAGATTATAAATTATCATCAGATACATGGAGTAATGCTGTCGCAATATCATCTGGAAGTAGTGATTTAATTCAAGCATATTTTTATGTTACAGGTAGTGGAACATCTAATTTAGCGGGGACAACATATAATTATTATTCATTATTAAATAATACGAATTATGATTTCCGAGTATATGGATTGAATGAGTCATCTAGTGCTGCATTAAAATATTTAACATTTAGTAATTTATCATCATTGCCTGTAGGAGTTCCCAATGAGGCAACTAGTTTAACTGGTACTGCTTCAAATTCTTCAAGTATTAGTATAAATTGGGTTAAACCAAGTGATCATGATATAACAGCATCTGGAACAAATACGGTTCCAAATATAGATAACTACAAGGTAAATTATTCTGCTGTATCAACTTTGAGATATGGAGGCGTGATAACCCATAGTAATAACTTTACATCTACAACAACAAACTCCGTTATAAATAATTTAAATCCTGGACAAACATATCAATTTGGTGTTACTACGAAGAATATAATAAATAATTCTGGAGGTACAGGAAATAATGGTTATGGAGCAAGTTCAAATACTGTAAATATATTAACTAATTATCCCACAGCACCAAATTATTTACAAACATCAAACTTAAATGAAATACTTAATTTATCTACATTTAGGGACACATATTCAAGTAGTGGAGGATATAAATTAAATGGAACCACGCAGATAGCTAGTAGTGGAAATATAGTTAGAAAGTCGGTAGTAGAAAATAATGCTACATATAATAATAATTTAGGATTTAATCAAATAACTGATATGAGACTAAATGAGACTGAGGGAGATACCGCGGTTAAAGTATCAACAATGAAAGTATTTTCTGGACCACATTCAACATATCAGAATAATCCATTAAGTGTAGATATAGGTGGATTTGGACGGACATCAAAGGTAGGTAGTTATTTGGATGCTGATGCGAAGATTACAATTACATCTGATGCGGATTATTATAGTGTAACAGCATCTGAGGGTTATTATAAGAAATTATCTTTTCAGACATATACAAGTAATTTTGCGACTAGTTATTTAGCATCAACGGAGAAATACAATATACAAATACAACAAGAGACATTTACTGGAGGAAGTGTAGCGAATACAAATACAAGTCAAATAGTTGATTTTTATGTTGAGGATTTAAATCAGGTTCCGGTAGTAAATAAGACACAAGTAAATTCAATTACTGTAGCTTCATCATCCCAATATAAATTTATAAGTGGTATTCCAACGATAGATGATGGAGCATCATTTAAGGTGATATTTACAGCTTCTGAATTAGCACATAGATTTTTAAGGAATGACTTAAAACATGTTGATATGCAGATAAAGGATTCATCAAATACTATAAATTTATCAAATTCCCAATCTATAACAAAAACAAATATTAATGGTTCTCCATATAAATATTATACTCCCAATTCCAATTTATATGAGAAGTCAACTACCGTGCATAATAATGGAATTGTATTATCAGAAACAAGTAGTAGTACTCGGATTCAATTTATAGACCATCAAGTCAATTTATTAACATCAAGCGATGTTTTTGACGAAGATGTTAATGTTAGTATAACCCCATATAATTTATACGGAACAGGAACTGCAGTAAATGGAGGGGTAATAAACATGTCAAATGGAAATTCTGGAGGGAATGTTAGAATAGATATTAAAAGTATAAAGACCCAATCTAATACATCAACGACTACTCTTCCGTATGGACTTCATGTTAGATCAGGGTATGATTCATCTACAGATTATTATCCATCTGGACCAGGAACAGGAAATAATGATTTTGGTGATACATATGACAATACTAAAGATATATCTTCAACTTCCAATCCAAGATATAATACAGAATTACAATTAGTTAATGGTAAATATCAAGCTCCAGGAAGTAGTGATGGTTATAAAAATTACACAACATATTATTTATTTAATGGGATAGCAGAGACATATCCATCATATTTTAATTATAGTACGATAACTTCATCAACAGATTATAGATTTACGACATTTAAATACGAGAATATCACAAATTTAAGTAGTACAAATAAGATTACATTAACACTAATGGAAAGCGAGAATTTTTCAAGTGTAAAGCCAAGTGATTTTACATTACATATAATGGTACCTACATATACTGGGTGGTTGGATGCGAATAAGACGGTAGATATTAATGGTGTCAATGATAATAATAAAATGACTAATGGAACTGGGTGTTTATCCACATTTGGAAGTAATATATCTACGTCTACAAAGAAATATTGTTATTTACCATTATCTTTATCAGATACAGTCTTGTATGTTAGATGTGGAATTAAATTAAATAGTAATAAGAAATTTAAATATATTAAAGTTGAGGTAGGATTTACATAATAATAATAATAATAAAAATAATAATAAAAATAATAATAATAATAATAATAATAATAATAGAGAAATTGCGATAATATATTAAGATTAATTTATTTATTATAAATAAAGTAATTATGTCATTTACTACATCTGAAAAAGTTAATTATTTATTTAAAAGGAGTATGGGGGCTCCTTCAACCCGTGATGATTTACCATTTTTCCAAGAGCCTGCGACGATTACTCGTAGTAATGTATATAGTAGTCAAGTTTGGAATCAAAGTGATTCAATACCAACTGAATGTCCTTCAGCATTAAGATATGCTACGACAGATGATTCTAGTAATGCTATAGAAGGTAGTACTACTGGAAAGACATCTGGTGTTGTTAGAAAGTATGTCAAATTATTATTAGAGGAGGTATCAAATAGTAATGGAAATGCATACCAAGCTCCTTTAGTAAGTGGAGTCCGTCCATCACAGAATGTAATTCCATTTAATTTTAATAGTTATACAGATGATAGAACATATCAATATACATTATATAAAAACGATGGTACAACAGTAATATCTAATGGAGATGGTGAGTGGGTATTGGATACTTCCAATGGGATATTAACATTTTATGATTTAGCTGGGATTAGTGGAGTATCTGCATCATCACCTCCCAAGATTACTTTTTATAAATATGTTGGGAATACAGGTGTTACTGTATCTCCGTCCGAGACTTTTACAAATAATGTAGTAATAAATACTAGTGAGCCATCCCAAGGTTTAAAATTTAATTGGACTAAAGCATCAACAAATTACACTGGTTTTTTTGGTTTTGAGAATAGTTTAGAGTCATTTGTATATATACCTCAATCAAGTACAGATAGTGATGGAAGTATAACTGGGAGTTATGGAAATGGATATTTTGGAAAGGTTGGAGTCGGAACAACAACAATGGGTGCGAATACAATGGTAGTCAATGGTTATATAAAGGGACAAATTGGAATTCCAACATCGGGTACATTTTCATCGGATAAGAGTAGTAATGTATCAGAGATTGTAAGTAGTGATTTAATATCAGAGGGATTATATAAAGTATCAAATTTATTGAATAAGATAGTCCCGACTAAACCACCTAATTTAAGTACCAAAATGATTACTTTACAGAATGCTGCTGGTGTATCTACTATATATAATGCCTATGAGGCTGGAACAAGTACAGTAAATAGTAATGTCACTAAAGAGTCAAAACCACGAACAAACGTTATTACAAACTTTTTTTCTGCGGATTCTGGGGTATTATCTGCAACAATAAAAGATTCAAGTAGTGCGGCGAGTACAAATGGTTCAATAACATTAACAAGTGCTGATAATAGTGGAACAAATGGTTATTTAGTAATATCAAGCGAGGCGGATTATTATGCTGGACAGGCACAGAAGGAGAATGTATGGAAAGTATTAAATTGTTATATAGAGCCACCAAGTAATTTAACTGATACGACATTAACGTATAGTTATCAATTAGGACATAGTTTATCTGGAAATACCAATACCTTTACATTTAATCTGGACGATGCAATTACACCATCATTTAGCCAGAATCCCGCATTTGACGATAGTGGAATAGTATCGAGTGTTACAAATGCTGAAATATCTGGGGTAAAAACATTAGCATCTGGAGCGACTATAAAGGTTGATATATGGACTGCTGGAACAATTAAAAGTTATTATAATCATACGTATGGTTTAGCTGGGATAACAGGTAGTCAGATAGCTACGTCTTTAGAGAAGGATAGAGCAGGGAGAAATGTATCAGCATATATATCAAATTCTACTCAAGATTTTGAATTAAGTACTACAATATCAAATGGAGTATATACAGAACAATTATCAGTAGTAGTCAAAGCATATAATTCAAAGGATGAATCAGCTTCCTATACATTAAACACCAAAAATAGTAAAAATATTCGTGTAGATACAATATCAACAACATCATATCAAGTTCAATCTGGAGTAGATGAATATCCATCATCTTATGGTACAGCATATTTACAGAGTACATCTTTGTTATCAAATCAAGAATTACAAATGATAAATAATAAATATCAAAAACCTTTAGAAGTTGATTATTCGGCTTATTTACCATCTGGTAGTCCAAATTATACCACAGTAAATAGTATGTTAAGTAATACCGATCCATATCGTTATGTAACATTTAAATATACATTTACAGCCAAAGATGAGGTATTTTTAGTATTTACAGGACAGGAAGGAACAAATTGGGGAGAATCCCAGACTTTAGCGACATTAATGAGATTTACAATTAGAATAGTAAATTCTTCATCTGATAGTAATTGGTTAGATGCGAATAAATTTTTCACAGGTAATAAGGTTCCCAATAGTAATGGTGATGGAGTATTAACTGCAAGTTTAACAACAGCAGCACAAAAACATTTATTATTAGGAACTACAAGATCGGGAGATTTATATGTAAGAGTAGGATTTGTATGTAAGGGTTCCTCAGTTTCTGATAAAAAGTTTACATCAATTGGAGTATATAGCACATCACAAATATAGAGTATCATAATAAAAAATATAAAAAATATAAAAAATATAAAAAATATAAAAAATATAAAAAATAAGAAATAAAAAATAAAATAAGAAATAAAATAAGAAATAAAATTGTATTATTAAGAGTATTAAAATTAAAATTAATATTAAATTTAAAAGCAATGAAATAAATAATTGCTATTAGTATAAATTTCAATCTAATTATATTAATATAATTATCTTGATATAACTATCTTGATATAATTATTTTATCCCATTATTTAGATATATTTATCTTGATATAATTATCTTAATAATATAAAATTATTAAAATAGTATTAATTAATTTAGGTAAAATCCTTAGTTTTTTTTGTATATTATTAATTAAGTTAAAGCATTTATAAATGGCTTCTCTTAATACAGAAACAAAAACAAATATTTTATTTAAACGATACTTAAATCGGTCAACAACAAATAGTAGTAAAGATTATTATGCCGAAAATGATAATCCTGAATCTCATAGCTTAATTTTTCCTAAACAGATATATACTCAAGGAGGAGATATATCAGATTCTCCTCCAACTGATATAGCAACTTATGTATCTGGAAATGATGATCAAGGTAATAGTGTAGTAGGAAGTTATTATGGTAAAACATCTGCAACGAATACTTTTGTTAGAAAATATGTTAAAATTCAATTAGTCGAGATTCCAAATAGTAATGGTAAGGCATATCAAGCTCCATGTTGTATGGAAATTTCTATTACAACTGGAACTCCGGCAGCAGATATGGTTATAGTAGGTCAAACATCTGGGGCTCGAGGTACAATTATAAGTTATGATAGTGTATCAAGATTGTATTTCAATAATGTTAATGGTTATAATATTGATTTTCAATTAAGTGAGACGATTCAAAACACCGCAGCTACATTTAGTGGAACAATAACGGCTACACCTTTAAATTGTACTACCCATCGTGTATTAGCTGATACAATACCATTTAATTATGGCGTAAGTGGGGGTTATTCATATAATTTATATAAAAGTGGGGGAGATGAGTTATATCCAAGTCATGGAGAGTGGATTATAGATAATTATTCGGGTATATTAACTTTTTACGGAACTGTTCCAACTGGAGTATCAAGTACAGCATTACCTACAATAACATTTTATCGATATATTGGGAAAAAAGGTTTTAATACTACACATTCTACGGATGGTAAGGTAGGTATAGCAACAAGTACTCCGAGAGTAAAATTGGATATAATAGGAACTGATGCCATCAGGGTTCCTGCTGGTACAACTGTGCAACGTCCAGGAGTAAGTGATGTAGCTTTAATGCGATATAATACAGAAAATCAAACATTTGAAGGAAGTTATTATATAGATGGAAGTTATGTGTGGAGAAATATCGGTTCATCATCATCTACTTTGATCGACGAGAATCCAATAGATTTAGGAACGAATGTATCCAATGGTGTAGTAAATATGGGTTCATCAAGTAATACCGGAAAGGTTGTTGCGAACAGTAATATACATCTTGCGACTCAAGATGTTGCGCTATATTTTACTAGTGCCAATGCAAATGGAGATTGGCGTGTAAAACAGGATGAAGAGAATGTTGATGGAGCAAGTAATAGTAAGATTATTGTATTTCAACAAAAAGTTAGTGGAACATATGTCACTAAGTTTAGAATAAATGGAAGTTAAATTAACAAAACTAATAAAGTAGCTTAAAGATTGTGGATTATTAGATGTATATAAATAGATGGATCCAGTTAAAAATTTTAATACATTGAGAGAGTATTTAGAAAAGGGGCAACAACAGGGTATGTATAATTTTGTTGAGGCATCAAATATATTAAATGCTTTAAATAATCTTGGACAATTTTTAGAGCAAGCAATTCAAAAGTTAAATGAGACTCAGAATGTTCAAAAGTCTCCTGATTTTGAGAGAATGAAAATTAATTTAATGTCCAAGAATATAGAGATGGATAATTTGAAGAAGGCATATAATAGAAAGATTGAAGAGAATGATGATTTAACAGATAAAATAAACCAGTTAAAAAATATTTTACGTGAAAATAATATTATAGTATCGGAAGCTCCTCAAGTGAATGTATCAGAGAGAACAGTAATTTAGATTATAAATAAATTAATAAATTAATAAATTAATAAATTAATAAATTAAATTTATAAAATAAATTTTTAATGGATAAAATAAATTTTTAATGTATATTATATTAATATAATATATATGCGAAATAGAAATTCTCGTATTGGCAGGGATATATATAAATTACAAGATGAAAGATCAAAAAATTTAGATAATGTTGTACGTCCTTCATATAATATGTATGAGTCTCAAAGTTCTGGAGTACCTAATACATATGAAAGAACAGCATTAAAAGGTCAACATACGGAAACAACTTTAAATCAGGTGTTTTTTTCTGAAGCCAATATTGATATAATACAAAATGCGATTAGAAAAACTGTATGGGAAAAGACAAATAATAAGCATGTAATAGGGAGACAATCAAATACCGAATTAGTAATTGTTATGAGAGCTATATTTTTCCAACATGCGAAAAATTTACCTACCGGAATAAAGGATCAAATTAAAGATTTAAATCAGTTAGTGGTAAATGATGTAGTTCCTAATATAATTGTCCAAATAGAACAATATTTAAAATATTTAGAAAATAAGGCACAAATCCCTGATCCCATACCACGTTCACTTAATGTAAGTTCTGCTGGAACTAAAACATTAAGAAGTGTTACATCTACATTTTAGAATAATTATATACAAAAATTATATACAAAAATTATATACAAAAATTATACGTATATAATAAATATATGTATGTTTATTTTTCATTATTGATAATATTAATGATTAGACTAAATTCATACATATAAATAGAATAAAATAGAATAGAATAAAATAGAATAGAATAAAATAGAATAGAATAGAATAGAATAGAATAGAATAGAATAGAATAAAAATTTTATAATATATCTTTATAAGAACTTATAAAGATATTGATATTTATAATTTATTATGCCCGAATCAATACTTGAAAAATATTGTCCGAAAAAAATAGACGATGTTATAGGAAATAAAATGTCAATAAAAAAGATAAAAAACTGGTTAACAGATTATGAAAATAAAAAGAAGGATATTAAACGTGCGATATTAGTTACTGGTTGTTCAGGTACAGGAAAAACATTAATTTCCACATTGTCTATGAAGGAGTATGGATATAATATATTTGAATTTAATGCGAGTGATATAAGAAGTCATAAATCAATACGTGATAAAATGGATAAACTAATTTTACAAAAGGATGTTACTATATTAACAAATCAAAAGCCAAAGAAAAATGGTATTATCATGGATGAGATAGATGGGATGGGTGTTGGAGACAAGGGTGGATTAGCAGAATTAATAAAAATAATTAATCCATTAAGGGGAAAACGAAGTATAAAAAAACAAGAGAGAGATTTTATAGAGAATCGTTGGATTCCTCCGATTATATGTATAAGTAATAATATATATGATAAAAAAATAAATGAATTAAAGAAGGATTGTTTAGAGGTAAAGATAGAAAAGTGTAAATATCCTGAAATTTCAATATATATAAAAAGTATAATTCAAAATGAAGAAATCAAAATGAATGACGAATGTATACGTTTTTTGATTGGGATATGTGATTCCGATATAAGACGTATGTTAGTAATTTTAGATGATATAAAGGGCTTTTATCAGAATAAACGTATTGAAAAGAAGGATTTAATTAAAATAAAAAATAATTTTTTAAAAGAGAATATTGATATAGGTTTATATGAAGCGACTAATCGTATATTAATTAAAGACATTGGATTTAAAAAGGGATTAAATTTATTTGATACTGAAAGATGTTTATTACCTTTGATGATTCATGAGAATTTCATAAATTCAATAGAATCACGTAATAGTGTATTTGATGATAAATTACAAACAACAATAGCAATATCCGAATTATTAAGTTCAGCTGATATGATTGATAAATATATTTATACGAACCAATGTTGGGATTTACAAGATTTACAGGGGATTTGTTCGTGTATTATCCCATCATATTTAATAAATAATTTAGGAGTATCAGATTCATATGTTCCAATAAATTTTACTGTTAGTTTAGGTAAGACATCTCTTCAGTATACAAATAATAAAACTGTAGAGAACGTAGTTCAAACAACAACTCAACCCGATTTTAAGATAGATAATATGATTGTTTTATATAAAAAATGTATTAAATATTTGAATAGTTCGGATATTAAGACACAAAAATTAGGAAAGGAGTTATTATTGCATTATAATTTAAATATTGAGGATATTGATAGGTTAGTAAAAATGAATAAACAAAATAATAGTTTGGAATATGTATTAAATAAATCAAAAAGTAAACTTAAAGATTTATAAGATAAATTCAAACTAAAATAAAATCTAATTAATAATCAAATTGATATTCAATTATGTTAGATAACCTTGTAATAAGAAAATTAATGGGAAATATGTATGTATTATTATTAATAAACATATTTTACTACATAAAATATAATCGTTTAGATAAAAACTTATTATACATGAATGGTGCATATATACTAACACAGTTTTTATGGAATATAGCAGAAAATTTAGATGTTAAAGAAAATTTTTGGTTTTTCAAAAAGACTGAAACAGTCCAAGATGTAGAGAAAGAACTTGTATCACGAAAAAATAAAGATAGTTGTATTTGTCCTGATAAACCTGATTCAGAACCTTCTAAGAAGACAAAAACAACTGAGGAGGAAGATACTTCCGAGGAGCAAGTAGTATCTAAACCCAAGGGATTTTATAAGATGGCAGTAGATAAGAAGTTAATAAAGGATGATGTTCCTACAGTACCTCAACGTCCTCAATATACAGGTCCAGAGCCTACATTAGAACAACCTAATAAAGAAATAATGAAAGGGTTGCAGGATCAGGGTATTAATATAAATTATTATTGTAATTCCAATAATATTCCTCCATATAATTCAGTGCCTCCAGCTGTTACCAATGAAGTAAAAAACAATCCAAGTATATCAAATCATCGTAGATGTGTAGCATTACAACAAGCAGGTTTTAATCCATCATGGACCAAAAAGATTGTAAGAACATTATATAAATCTGAGTATGGAAGAAGACAACTTCGTGGTATTAATGAAAAATATGTTGCGATAACAAATGATAAGATATTAGATGACGATGAGATCGCTCAATGTTTCCCTGATTATTTATCTGAATTACCTAACGATAATACTCCCAATGATACAAGTTTTTTATTAAATAAAAATGTAGTTAATCAAAAAGTACAAGAAACAAAGCAAGTTTCAAGGGTTAATGGTGTATCACGATTTAATGATATTGAAAGTTCTCAACCTGTAGACGATAAATTACAACCAGAAGAGTCAACGGAAGAGTCAGAGTTAACTCAATCTGAAGAGTCAACTCAATCTGAAGAGTCAAAGTTAACTCAATCGGAAGAGTCAGAGTTAACTCAATCTGAAGAGTCAACTCAATCTGAAGAGTCATCAAAAGTAAAAAATAAAAATTTATCAGAAAAGCAAGTATATTTATTGGTTCCCAAGAATAAGTCAAAAAGTAATGAACCAAGATATTTTCCACGTGAAAAGAAATGTTCATTAGAAAAATTAAGAGTAAGAATATCAAATCATATTAAAACTCATTATTTAGCAATAGTAAATTCAATGATAAGTGAGAATCGTCTTCCTCCCGGATATTCAAGAAAACAAGTATGGGAAGGTTATCGTAAAAACTTTTCTTATTTAACTGATAGATCCATGGTTGAAATAAATAATTTTATTAAGAAAAATAAGAATAAGACATATACTGAATGGAGACGTGAGTTAGATAATTTAAAGGTTAAGTATTTCAGTGGTTATCATATTTCCGGAATGGAATTTTCAATTCCATGGGATATAGTAGAAGAATATGAGGTTTGTTTCGCAACCCCAGAGGATGAACATAGAAGTTATCCTGTTGATTTCCAAAAGTCTAATTAAAAATAAAAAATAAAAATAA
>Ga0114933_10004612_pt1 | contig 12804 bp, 13 predicted proteins | sample 4SBtaG_FD_89691 | JGI IMG/M metagenome (GOLD analysis project Ga0114933, IMG submission 89691) | Deep subsurface microbial communities from Kolumbo volcano to uncover new lineages of life (NeLLi) - 4SBTROV12_W25 metaG | ecosystem: Environmental > Aquatic > Marine > Volcanic | place: Kolumbo...
AATGAAGTTAAAAGAAAGTTTACCCAGGCTACTATCAAAGCAGATGAACTTGATAGACCTGAATTTATTGGTATTTCACTCTTAATTTCTATATCATATCCTCGATTTGGTATACAATTATATTTTTTTAGAACTCTTAGTGCTATTTTTAAAAAATCCTTTTCATCTAGTCTTATATCTTTTTTAAGATCAATACTGTCATATATATTTAGATCCTTTTTGAAGATTTTAAATTCATCTGTATTATTTTTTTTTGCTTCAATTGTAATTTCCTTATCTATTGAAGTGGCGATTATAGGAAGTCCTAAGTAATCCTGATGATCTCCAAATAGACAAACCCTTCCAGGTGCCTTTGAAATAATTTTATTTAGCATTAAGGGATGATATCAAAAGTGTTAGTATTTACCCAATTTCCTCTTGTAAAGTCCGGAAATTCCTGAGGTTGGCCATTATTATTTACAGAGTTAGATGTTAATTCTATCAATGAGCTCCAGGCACATCCCTCATAAACATTTTGATCTAGAGGCTCACCATTTCTCAAACACTCAAGTATTCTATATACCATCATTCCATCCATACCTCCATGGCCTGAATCTTTAGTAATTTTATTTAGTCTTTTATACATAGGATGATCATATTTTTGATAAAGTGCATCTATACCTTTATCTTTAATCCATTCTTTTGAATCTTTAGTGAATCCTTCAAATCCAGTGTCAAAAGCAGCTCTAGTTGGACCTCCTGCTAGAATTCCCTTTGTTCCCTGAATTAAATTTAATCTCGTGTAAGGTCGAGGACTTGTCTCATCCCACTGGACCATAATTGTTCTTCCTAGATAAGTTTTAATAATAGCGGAATTAATGTCACCGTTTTGATAATTTAATTTATTCCATTTATGATTCTCATTAAAATTTTCACTGGCAAATTTTTCTCTACCTAAAGCTGAAGATGAGAATGATACCAATCTCTTAAAAGTATCCTCAGATCTAAGAAGATTCATGTATTGAGAAACAGGACCTAATCCGTGGGTTGGATAAAGATTTCCTTTTTTCTTTTCATATTGTAATGTTCTCCATGAACCTGTGCCTATTTCTTCTTCAAACATCTGCCATCTTAAATCATGAATATATGCTGCCTCACCGTGGTATAATTCTCCTAATAATCCTTTCCTACATATATTTAAAAACATCAACTCTTCCCTACCATAGTTGACATTTTCCATCATCATACAATGTTTTTGATATTTTTCAGATGTATTCACAATCTCCCAGAGATCTTTAATTGTAGTCGCTAGAGGAACCTCAACAAACGCATGCATATTATTCTTCATAGATTCAATAGCCATAATTCCATGTGTATCCCAATCAGTCGATATTATTACTATATCTGCATCAGTTTCTTTTAACATTAATTTCCATTTATCCTTATTACCTGAGTATGTTTTAGGATTAATATGTGACTTTGATGTTTTTAGATTATCAATTATAGACAAACTCTTTGAAATATTAGTTTCATGAAGATCACTTATTGCAACTATTTGAGTATTTGAAAAGGAACCAAATCTCTTAATATGTCCTTGTCCTCTATAGCCAACACCTATTAAAGCTATTTTAATTTTATCAAGCTTTGGTGCTGCAAAGTTTCCCATATATTTTTGATCAGATGATCTTGGTTTATTAGAGAATAAATTTGAAGAAGATGCAAATGCTGCTGAAAGTGAAGTTGTTTTAATAAATTTCCTTCTATCAAAGTTTTTCATATATCATAATTAGACTATTAATTTACATGATTTTTTTATCTTTAAAGTATTACGGGTTTTATAAAAGTATTATGATCACTGATAATAATCACAAAGAGATTCCTGGGAATCCATCAACAGCTAAAAGCAGTATACAAAAGCTAAGAAGTTCTGCATCTGCTGATACTTTAAGGGTTCTAACTATAGATCAATGGAATTTTTGGATGGAGAATGGTTATGTAGTTATTAAAAATGCAGTTTCAAAAGAACAAGCAATGAAAACTGCTGAATTTATTTGGGAATTTGATGATAAAGATCCTAATGACCCTTCAACATGGTATACTGAGGCAAGAGCTGAAATGGAGATGAAAGAATTAGCAGGGACTGGAATGGTGGAAGTTTATAATAATCAATTCTTATGGAACAATAGACAAACTCAAAGGGTTTATGACTCTTTTGTTGATATATGGGGAACAGAAAAGCTCTGGACCACAATCGATAGAGCTAATTTAAATTTCCCTATTAGACCTGGTTTTGAATACAAGGGTTTCATCCACTGGGACTATGATCCTGATACAAAACCTCAAAATGTACAAGGAGTTCTAGCTTTAGCTGATCAGACTGATCATGAAATGGGAGGGTTTCAATGTATTCCATGGCTCTATAAGAATTATGATACTTGGAAATTATCTCAACCTCAAGAGAGAGATAAATTCCAACCTAATATTTCTGGTCTAGAGGATAAAATAGTTAAGGTTTCACTTGAAGCTGGAGATCTTTTAATCTTTAACAGTACTCAACCGCATGGCATTAGACCCAATTATTCAAAAGATAAAGTAAGAATTGCTCAATATATATCAATGATGCCAGCCCAGGAAGATGATAATGATCTAGTGAATTGGAGGATTAATTCATGGAAAAACAGGATAGCCCCTGAAGGATACGCTTTCCCTGGGGATCCAAGAAATTGGGAACAAGAGAAGTATGGGACAGCAAAGCTTTCAAAACTTGGTGAGAAAATTTTAGGTTTAGAAAAGTGGTAGACTCAATCAATAATTCATAATGGATTTACTTTTAAAAGGTAAAAAGGTTTTTATATCTGGATCTACCAAAGGAATTGGTTTTGAGACAGCAAGACTCTTCTTAGAAGAGGGTGCTACAGTAATAATAAATGGGAGAACCAAGAAGAGTGTTGAATCTGCATTAAGTTCACTAAATAACGATAATGTATCTGGACTAGTAGGAGACTTTATAGAAGACTTTCAAGTAAAAAATTTGATTGATCAAATTCCTTATGATATTGATATATTAGTAAATAATGTTGGTATTTTTAGAGGTAAAGAATTTAATGATGAAACTGTTGAAGATTGGAGCGATCATTTTAAAGTAAATCTAATGAGTGGTGTCCAACTGTCTAAACATTTTTTACCAGAAATGATAAAAAGAGATTGGGGTAGAATTATTTTTATTTCTTCTGAGTGTGCTACCCTTGTTCCAAGTGATCTTCTCAGCTATAGTGTCTCTAAAGCTTCAATCAACGTATTTTCAAGTGGTCTAGCTAAGCTCACGAAAGGTACTAATGTAACTGTAAATACTATAGTTCCAGGTTCAACTTTATCTGAGGGTTCAAAAAAATTCCTTGAAGAGACAGCATCCAGAGAAAATAAAACTAAAGATCAGGTTGAAAAAAATTTTTTTAATGATGTAAGAGATTCCTCTTTAATTTCAAGATTTCTAACTGTCACTGAAGTTGCAAACACTATTCTTTACTTCTCGAGTCCACTAGCGTCTGGAACAAATGGTGCATCTATTAGAGTAGACGGAGGTAGTATGGGATCTATTATATAAAAAAACCCACTAAAAATAGTGGGTTTAGTTTGATTTAATGAAGATATTTACTCCATTTCAGCGTCCCATTGGTTTACTCTAAATATTTTACCATCTCTAATAAAAATCCTATCAATAATTCTTAAATTTTCTTGAGAACCATCTTTTAAAAATCTATTTTCAGAAAAAACAACTGTTACTCTAGTAAAGTCTTGACCCATTTTTGTCAATGGCACCGAATTCCAAATAGTTCTTTTTATAGAATCGTATGGAGAGTGTAACTGCATTATAACATCAGATACTTGATCATTTGACATAGTCATAGACATACCACCTTTTGGAGGAGCATATGTAACACTATCAGCCATAATCTCAACCATATAATCGACGTTTTTATCAGCATAGGCCATAACAAGATCCATTGCAATTTGATTATCTTCGTCAGATCCAAGAATGTAACTTGAACCATTCCTATCGAATCCAGCAGATTTCTCTACAATTGTTGATTCACAGCCAATAAAGGATATTACAGCAAATAATAATATAAATTTTTTCATAATTATATCCAATATTAAATTATTCAGAACCTGAGGCTTCTTGAGCTGCAGTTAATTCTGTTAGGAAGCCTTTTCCATCTACGTGAATGTTATGATAAATAATTTTACCCTCATCATTCCATCCATAGTTTAGATGAATAAATTGTGTGACTTGATTACCTGTAAATTTACCTGTACCTGTCCAAGTCCCCCAATAATGAGTCCAAGTCCCAAATTCATCGTAATAATTTGTGTGTAATCCACCTCCAGTTCCATCCTCTGAGCCAGGCATCCACATTGAAATATTATCAAATAAAGTATGATGTTGTGAATCAGTTTCTAGAAAGGAATCTTTATTTACCTCAAATCCTGGAATAGAGTTATTTCCTTGAAGATCATCTGATATTATAGATTGATCATAATCAGGATCATAACTATCAGTACCATAAGCCATGTAGTTTTCAAACATTTTTTGTATTGCTTGAGTCTTATCGTCATCCACTTTAACTGATGCTATTGAATCAGAAGGTTGTTGACAGGCAACAAATAATATTGTTGCAAATAATAAAATAAATTTTTTCATGTTTTAAGTTTTAAATTGATTTATAATTTGAATATAAAAAAACCCCTTCATTTTTCAATGAAAAGGTTTATTTTATTTTTAGAAAATTAGATTATTCCTGATCAGGTAAAACAGCCATAACTAGACCAGTTGCATCACCAAAATCTCCACCGTTTATGATTTTTCCATTTTCATCAAATGTCAAATAGTGATACCATAAGCCTCTAAAACTTTTACCTGAGACACTGTGAGTACCAGACCAGTATCCATATGTTCTAACACTTCCATTTGGCAGACCAGTTTCTGGGTCAGCCCCTGGTAACCATTGCTCAGCTTCCCAAGCAATATTTTCCATGTTGTCTTGCCATCCTTGAAGATATTCAATAGTTTCTGCTCTATTCATGATTGGACCTCCGTAAAATGCACTTTGATACTCAACTTCATCAGCATAAAATGCTGCAGTAGCCTCCATATCTTCAGTAACGAATACTTCAAACCACTCTTTTGCAATTTCTAGATTCTTTTCATAATCAGGATTTTGAACATTAGAACAAGAAATAAACAGACCTAAAGTCAATAATAATAGTAATTTTTTCATAATGTAAATTGATTTAAATGAAATATGAAGATAAAAAAACCTTTCCATATTTCTATGAAAAGGTTTAAATAATGAGATGAATTTGTTATTCTTCAGGTTGAAGAGATGCAAGTAATCCCCCTGCATCAAAGTAATCACCCCCAGATATAATTAGTCCATCTTTAAAATCCCAAGTATGATAACTTATAAGTTCCCAACTCTTTCCTGTTTCAGAATGAACTCCTGTCCACATTCCGTATGATCTAACACTTCCGTCAGGAAGACCAGTCTCAGCTAAAACACCAGGAAGCCAGTTTACTGGTGTATATACAACATCCTCCATAACATCATGCCATCCTTTTAGATATTCTCCAAAAGCTTCTTTTCCAATTTGAGAAGAACCATGAAATGCTGGTTGCCACTGTAAGTCTTCATGAATTAAATCAAGCTGAGCTTGAAGATCTGCTTCAGTACCTTGAAGCTCAAGAAGTTTTTTTGCTGATTCAACATTTGCCGCAAAATCCGGATGTTGAATGTTTGAACATGATAATACAAGTCCAAATGTCAATAATAGTATTAATTTTTTCATTTTTTTTTTTTTAGATAATTAAAGCTATGAATTTTTAAACAGACAAAATCCAATAATCAAATTTTTTAAGTATTTAATCTATCATGGTCTTGAGCCCATCTTTTTACTTTTTGAACTAATCCAGGAGAAGCACCAACCAGTTTAGCTGCTCTTCTAATACTTTCTCCTCTTTTTAAATGCCTTAAAATATTTATGTTTTTTGGTTTTTCAAAGAACTCTTCTATTGATTCAAGTTGCCTTCCACCAACACCCTTATACCTGCCGAGATCTTTAGCTTGTTGTATACCAAATCTATGAGATTCTTTTCTATTTTTATACTCCATGTTTGCCAGGGATCTAAATATGTTTAAGAACAAAATAGTATCCTGTTTAACTCTACCATATTCATCCATAGTCTCTAGTCTTTCTAATTGTGAGACTAAACAGACGTTATTATTGATAAGATGGTCAATGGTATTTAAAACATTTATTTGATTTCTTCCTAGCATAGAAATATTTTGTACAATTAATTTTGAAATTTTCTTTTGACTTATTAGGGCGAGTAAGAGAGAACCTTTATCTCTTTTGTCAAATGGAATTACACTAGAGCATAGATCAACATAAGTATTATCCTTATTTAAAAACATTTCAGCTTGGGAATCACTAGTAGTTTGCAGATATGTTATAACCATGTTATAATAATAAGTGTAACAAATATACATATATATTTATAAATATTTTATTTATTTTAATATTAAAAAGTTATTAAATCTTATTTTAATTAACTTTTTTAAATAATTATATTCAAATATTTAAATATATTCATAATAAATTGTTACACTTTATAAATATAACAAATCATATAAAATTTTAAATAAAAAGAATTAAATTTGAAAAAATTAAAAAATGGGCGTAGGAGGTATTTTTATAGGAACTTTGGCATTAATATTTGCCATAGTGATAGTAATGGAAATTAAAGAGAGATTTTTTTAGTCAAGGAATACTGTTTTTGACTTTTTAACAGCTTCATCACATGCTAAAGCGATCTGAAGGCTCTTGTAAGCATCTTCCATATGAGACTTTAAATCAATATTCTCAGAAATAGATTTGTAAAAATATTCTTGCTCATAATCACACAAATCTTGATGTGAGGGATCCTCGTCATAGATAACTTTTTTATTAGGTGATATAAAATTGTGTTCTGAATCTAATTTAGAGCTGTGTATTTTAAGACAATTATTTTTTGTATGATTTTCTAAATTGTCAGAGTCTTTTTTAAAGGTGTCATCATCTGATACAATTGATACTGAACCATTTGGACCAATCACGTCTTTTACAAAAAAAGCTGTTTCACTTATCATTGGGCCCCATCCAGCTTCATACCAACCAACTGAACCGTCTTCAAATCTAATTTGGAGTTGGCCATAATTATAATTATCCTTTGGAATCTCATCTGAGAGCCTAACACCAATGGCTGACACACTAAGTGGCTTCGACTGTGTAATTTGACACATCACATCTAAATAGTGAACACCACAGTCTACAATTGGGCTTAATGATGCAAGAAGATTCTTATGTACGTCCCATGTTTCTCCTGAACTTTGTTGATTAAGATTCATTCTCATTGCAACAGGTTTTCCTAATTTTTTTGATTCTTTTATAAACTCTTTCCATATTGGATGATACCTTAATATGTATCCGACAACTAATTTTTTGTTGTGTTCTTCAGCTTTCTCTATTATTTTTCTTGAACCCACTAAATCAGCAGCGATAGGCTTCTCTAAAAAAATATGACAATTATTTTCAAGTGCATATAAAGATATTTCTTCATGAGTATCAGGATATGTTGATATACAAACTGCATCAGGTTTTGTTTTAGATATTGCTAACTTATAATCAGTAAAAGTGCTGTAGTGACCTTCAAGTGAATTAATTAAAATGTCTTTACTTTTTCCTCTTGACACTAATCCACATATCTCAAATCCGTCATGATTATGATATGCTATAGCATGAGATGCTCCCATATTTCCGCATCCAATAACAAGAACCCTTATTTTTTTAATCATAATTTAAATTTTCATAATTATAATTCAAACTTATGTATTAACAAAATTTTTTCATATTTTAATACTAACATGAAAAACCATACATTTTCTTTAGCATTATTAATATGTTTTTCAGGCTCAGTCTTCAGCCAAAATGAAGAAAATCCATGGTTATTTGAGTTTGGAATTAATTCTGTTAATGCTGAAGAATCAGAGAAAACAGGATATAAATTACCAACAGTTAGTCTCTCAAGATATATTTTTAACAACTTTTCAGTAGGTATTAATTATTCAGAAAATGATATTAATGTTTCAAATGAAGATTTATATTATTACTCTTTAGATGGTATTATTAAGTATACTATACCTGGGGAGTCAAAGTTTCTAGGTATGGATACAAATCCATATCTATATGCGGGTTATGGTTTATCTAATTTTGGAGAGAGTGATGTCAGTTTTGCATCAAAAAACACTTCTTATGGACCATCATTTGGAGCTGGAATTGATTTTCAAATTTCAAAAAATATAGCTTTAAATACAGGTGTTAGCTATAAAGCATTAGATGAAAAGAATGCTTATAGTAATCTTCAACATGTAGTTGGAATAAAATTTAATTTTGGTAAGGGTGACTCTGATGGAGATGGAGTTCCTGATAAGAAGGATCATTGTCCAGATCTTCCTGGTCTCTCAGAGCTAAATGGATGTCCTGATTCAGATGGAGATGGTATTTCGGATGAAAAAGATCAATGTCCAGATAGACCTGGCTTAAACTCTATGGGAGGATGTCCTGATTCAGATGGAGATGGTTTTTCAGATTTGACTGACCCATGTCCAAATAAAGCAGGTAAAAATGGGGCTTCTTGTCCTGATTCAGATGGAGATGGTTTAAATGATAATATTGATGATTGTCCTAATATAGCTGGGCCAGAATCTAATGGAGGATGTAAATTAGCAGATATAGATAATGATGGTGTGCCCAATATTAATGATAATTGTCCAAACGAGGCTGGAGAAGAAGAACTTGGAGGCTGTCCTAAGCTACCAGTTTCTTTATCTAATTTTCTGAATAATTATTCAGAATTTTTCTTTGATTTTGATAGTTATGAATTAAATAAAGTTCAGAAATCAAATATTTTTAATTTAAGTAAAATATTAGATAAGTATGACTATGTAAAAGTTAATATAGATGGTCATGCATCATCAGAGGGAGAATCTAATTATAACATGCAGCTCTCTCAGAATAGATCTAATACAATTAAAAATACTTTAATTGAAAACGGCATTAAAGGTTCCAGGTTAAAAACAAGAGCATATGGCGAGGAGGAACCAAGTTATCCAAACATTCCTCTTAGCGAAAGAAAGAAAAACAGAAGGGTTATTCTATCAATAGATATGGATCTTTAAATTTCCCAGCCTGATCTATATTCCCTAGTTAAGAATTGGTTTGCTTGATCAAGGTTTGTAATTACCATATTCGTGCTATCATACGACAATCTTTTTCTACCTATAAAGACATTACTCCTAGGTGATCTCTTTAAAAGACTGCTTCTAATTGCTACATTTCCAAGTAAAACAATTTCAGAGAGTGGACCAGCAAAATCAAAGTTAGATGTAAGGTTCATGTGCTTTTCACTTCCATAACCCTCTTTAATTGCATCAATCCAATAGTTTTGATGCCCAAATTCTACTGAATTAATTGCTGAAATTTCACCTTTTTCAATAGCACCATTCTGACCTTTTATGTAAAGTCTAGCATTTATAGCATAGTTATCACACCATATTAAGCCATTTTCTCCAAACATTAATACTCCATTATCACCTATATCATCTGTGTCAGAAATTATATCAGGATGAGAAGGCCTTAAACCTCCATCCATCCATGTCATTTTAACTTCTGAATCATTAATTTTAGAGGGTCTAAATTTATATGTTACAAATGAACTTGAAGGACATGCTTCCTCAATTATTGGTGATGGAGTAAATGAACTTGCATAAGGTAAATTAGATACACTAGCCTCAATACTATATGGTTCAAAGAGACCTAATGACTTAATAGGTGCATCCATAATATGACAACCCATATCTCCAAGTGCACCTGTTCCATAATCCCAGAATCCTCTCCAATCAAATGCATGAAGACCTGGTGTGTATCCATTATTTTCTGCAGGACCTATCCATAAATCCCAATCCATTCCCTCAGGTTTTTGAGATGGATCTGGCTTTTTCATTGCAACACCTTGAGCCCATACTGGTCTGTTTGTCCACATTTGAACTTCATTAACTTTTCCAATTCTACCATCTTTTATCCATTTTTGAATTAGTTTCTGCTCAGGATTTGATGCACCTTGATTACCCATTTGAGTTACAATTTTATTTTTTCTTGCAAGCTCAGTTAACATTCTTGCCTCCTTTACATTGTGAGTTAAAGGTTTTTGAACATAGACATGGATACCTTTTTCCATAGCAGCCTTTGAAATATTAGCATGAGTATGGTCAGGTGTAGAAACTGTAACTCCATCTAAATTTTCTTTTTCTAACATTTCTTTGTAGTCAGTATAAAATTTAGCTTTTGGAAATTTTTCTGCAGCAACTTTTGCACCATATGCATTTTGGTGAACATCACATAGGGCAACAACATTTTCTCTTCCACCGACACTTGCATGAAGTATATCTGAATTTCCCTTTCCATGTAGTCCTATTCCAGCTAAATTAAGCCTATCACTTGGTGCAGTATAACCTGTTCCTCCAAGCACATGCCTAGGAACAATAAAGAGTGATGATGCTAAAGCTGAGTTTTTAATAAATTTTCTTCTAGATTTTTTTGATGAGGCCATAGTTTTTATTTTTGTTTTATGAATTTAATAAAAAATTAGAGATTATTTGTTTTTTTTGAACCATTCTTGAACTCTTAACTTAGCGTTTTTCTGAATATCGACCCAAAACAAATTAATATCTGCAAAATGATAGCTTCTTACAGGTCTAAGTAATAATTTTCCAGGAACATTAGGTAATGAAGCCCAGACAATACCATCAATTAATTTAATGTCAATATTATTGTTAAAAATTTCGAGATTTCTATAGAGTAATCCTTTATGTAGATCTTTCTTAACTTCTTTTTTTTCATCCCAGGTTATTGGATTGGTGGTCACCCCACCTTTAAACCAGTTCTCATAATTATCTTTTCTTGGATACTTATTATACTTAAATGTATTCCATGAAACAAAACCGCCAATTTCGTCTGGAGAATTCATTGGTTTTATGGCTTGAAAGTCATTTTCATTAACTTTAATCCCTACTAAATATGCAGCAATTAATTTATCCTGTAAATCTTTTCCATCAATAAATTCAGATATTAGTCTTTTGGCATGGATGGTTCCTTGACTATGAGAAGCAATTATAAAAGGTTTACCATTATTGAAGTTTTTAAGAAAATGTATAAAGGCATCTCTTATATCAGAGTATGCAAGATTGAGTGCTTTCTTACCATCTTCTTTAAATTTTTCATTAAATACTCTTATATGAGCTTGTCTATAAAATGGGACATATAAGTTTCCTGCTTCCATCCATGCAGTTGCTTGATATTTTACTGGTCTATTTATAACATCATACCTGATTTCTTGATCCCATATATCTGAATTCCATTCTTTCTGATTTTTACCATCAATTAATGTTGGATATATAAAAAATACATCAGCATTTTTTTCAGCGGTATGAATTTTAAATTGAGTTATTTCATCTGGAATTTTATTAGGAAGTACTGCCCAACTATCATTACTACTATAATTTGGTTTTGAGATTTCTGGACTATCCTCAAAGTCATATGTATTGTAGGATACTTTACAGCCGGTTATAAACCACAATAAAACATATATTTTAAAAAAATTTCTTTTGAACATATTTAATTTTAAATTAGCATGATGAAAACACTTGCCACTAAATTAATTATATTTTTACTATTAGCTGTTTTTACAGCTTGTAATAACACTGAGGATAAAACTATCATTATAAAAAAGTCAATAATCCCACTTAATGACTCTAACATCTCTGGAACAATATCATTTAAACAAAAAAAAGATTCAGTTCATTTAGAAGCTCATGTATATGGTCTAGAACCAGGTTTAAAAGCTATTCATATTCATGAATTTGGTGATTGTTCATCAAGCGATGGATTGAGCACAGGCGGTCACTGGAATCCCACTAATACTAAGCACAGTAAATGGGGGGATCCAACTGGATTTCACCTTGGCGCTGTTGGTAATTTTGAGATTGATAGTATTGGTCATGGTATGGTAAATTTCACTACTGATCTTTGGTGTCTAGGTTGCGGAAAAGAAAATGATCTTCTAGATCAATCTGTAATAATTCATAACGGTCAAGATGATTATGTATCACAACCCTCTGGTGCCTCTGGTATGAGAATTGGTTGTATGGAGATTAATATTCCTGAGGATTTAGATAATATATCTAATTAATTATATTCTCTAGCTCAGTTGTTATTTGTTCAATTGAGTTATCAGTAATATCTTTTCTTAAAGGCTTCATTATTTCAATAGAGAATTCTTTTTTTCTATTTATAACCTTTAATCCATTTCTCTGGAAAACATTGTTAAATCCAGAGATTTTTATTGGAACTACAAGAGGGGTATTACTTCTTATAATATGTGCGGTTCCTTTTCTAATTGGTTTTGTGTTGTCTGTTGTCCCTCTTGGAAATGTTATTACCCATCCATCTTCTAAAGCTAATTTAATGTTGTCTGTATCTTCTGATCTTATTCCTCTTGATACAGATTCACCAGAGTCTCTCCAACTTCTTTGAACAAGAACAGCTCCAGCATATGTTAACAATTTTGTAATTATAGACCTCTTCATAGTTTCTAAAGATGCAATGTAATATAAGTTTGTCTTAGGACTAATAAGATATTTAGGTCTTTTGACTGAATCAATCCTTCCTTTA
>Ga0114933_10004614_pt1 | contig 12801 bp, 14 predicted proteins | sample 4SBtaG_FD_89691 | JGI IMG/M metagenome (GOLD analysis project Ga0114933, IMG submission 89691) | Deep subsurface microbial communities from Kolumbo volcano to uncover new lineages of life (NeLLi) - 4SBTROV12_W25 metaG | ecosystem: Environmental > Aquatic > Marine > Volcanic | place: Kolumbo...
ACTGGATATAAAAGATTTAGAAAAGACCATTGCTTTAGAAGTACGAGAGGCATATCGGCAAATTAAAACAAACATAAAAAGAGTTCATGCAACTCGATTAACAAGAAAGCTAGCAGAAGAAAAGCTTAAAGCTGAAGAAAAAAAGTTTGAGGTAGGGCTTTCTACTAGTTTCAATGTTTTGGAATTCCAAGAGGATCTTGCTGAGGAACAAAGTAATGAAATTAAAGCAATTATTGATTACAAAAAATCAAAGAACCGCTTACGTCAGGTAAAAGCCCAAACTCTTAAAGAAAACAATATTCAATTTTCTGAAGGTGTTGAAAAATGAAAAAAACCCTGGTTCTATTCGGGGTGTTAATTTTCCTTACCGCTCTATATTTTTCAGACAGTGAGTCGGAGGCACCTCCTAAACCTGCATTTAAATTAGCCGAAGTAAAAAAAGGCCCCCTATCCACTAAAATTTCTGCGACTGGAATTATAGAACCTAATTTTAAGGTGGAAGTTAAATCTAAAGCCAGTGGTGAGGTTTTATCATTTCCTTTGCTTGAGGGAGATCAGGTTAAAAAAGGCACCCTTTTATTGCAATTGGATAAATCTGATGAAAAAAGAAATGTAGCTAAAGCAAAAGCAGATTTGTCTAAGGCAACCGCAAAACTTGAAAAGGCCAAAACGGCCCTACTACTTCAAAAAACAAAATACAAAACGGATGTAAAAGCATCTCAATCAGAAGTAATATCGTCTATTGCCAATCTTAAGGAAAGCGAAGATAAATTAAAAAGGCAAATTGAATTGTTCAAACAAAAAGTCGTATCCCAGGAATCCTTAGATACGGCTGAGACTTTGTTTGAAGTCAATAAACAAAATTTAATTCAAGCAGAATCCCAGCACCAAGAATCTAAGGATTCCATTCATGATATATCGATGAAGGAAAACGAAATTGAACTGGTTAAGACTGAAGTTAAGCTTGCAGAAATAGCACTAGATGAAGTCAAAGAAAGGCTCGACGAAACAGAAATAATTGCCCCTTTATCGGGAACCATTATTGAAAAATTGGTTGAGGAAGGTCAGATAATTGCATCAGGAATATCCAATGCAAATGGAGGAACGGCTCTTGCAAATATAGCTGATATGTCTCGATTATTTATCATAGCTGACATTGATGAAACTGATATTGGCTCTGTTAAAATAGATCACCCCGTTACTATTACAGCTGATGCATTTCCAGGGAAAGTTTTTAATGGTCGTGTTAAACGCATTGCTCCTCAGGGTATAGTAGAAAACAGCATTACCATCTTTAAAGTGAAAATTGAAGTGCTCGGGAAAGAGAAAAAAATTTTAAAGCCCATGATGTCTGCAAATATAGAAATTACTACGGATCATGTTGAAAGCACTATTTTTACAACAAGAGCAGGCATTCGTGAGAGCGAAGATGGAAAATTTGCAATGGTTTTAAAGAATAAAAAACCCGAAAAATTATTAGTTAAAACAGGAATTAAAAACCCAATCTTTGTTCAAATCCTCTCAGGATTGTCTCCTGGAGATCGCGTGATTTTGGGGGATTGGGAAAAGGTATTGGAAGAAGCTAAAAATTCAAGCGAAAAGAGTTCTTCCCTAAAAAAAATACTATGGATGATTCGCTCTAAATAGTTATGAGGTCATTTTGATTGCTGTTAATAATCTTTCTAAAACTTATGACTCCGGTACATTATCAGTAAAGGCATTACGAAATGTAAGCTTTCAAATAGATAAGGGGGAATTTGTCGCTATTATGGGTTCCTCAGGAAGTGGAAAATCTACCCTGATGAACTTATTAGGTTGTCTAGACCTACCGACAAGCGGGCACTATTCCCTAGAGGGCTTAGAAATAGCAAACCTCAAGTCCAATCAATTGGCCGAAGTAAGAAATCGAAGGATTGGATTTGTATTCCAAAGCTTTAATCTTTTACCTCGGGCAACAGCCCTGGAAAACACCGAATTACCTCTCCTCTATGGGAGAGTCCTCAATCCAACTGAAATTGCTATGCAAGCATTGGAAAGGGTTGGATTAAAACATAGGGCAAAACATAAGCCCACAGAACTTTCTGGTGGAGAAAAGCAAAGGGTAGCCATAGCAAGAGCTTTAGTAAATAAACCTTCTATTATTCTTGCAGATGAGCCTACAGGAAATCTAGATTCAACAACAGGCGAAGAAATTCTGTCCCTTTTTCACCAATTAAACACAGAAGACGTAACAATCATTTTAGTTACACATGAAGAAGAAATCGCTCGGCAAGCAAAACGAATTATAAAAATGAAGGATGGGAAAATTATTCAAGATCAGGCACTGAAGGGGACTCCATGCTAATCCTAGACTTATTCAAAATGGCTATCCGTAGTTTAATATCACATAAGCTAAGGACATTTTTAACGGCTTTAGGAATTATTATAGGCGTTGCTTCGGTCATATCTATGATTTCCATAGGTGAAGGAGCAAGAAAACAAACCCTCAGCACCATTTCCAAATTTGGTACAAATATTATTACTATTAAACCGGGAAATAAAAAATCACGTCATGTCTCTACTGGAAAAGTTGATACTTTAATGCTTAAAGATGCAACATTTATAGAACAAAATATCCCACTAATCACTGGAGTGGCAGCTCAGGTCTACCGTTCGGCACAATTGAAATTTAGAAATAAAAACACAAATACAACCGTTCGCGGGACCGGAAAAAATTATAGGCGGTTAGCAAATTTTAAAATGCAAAAAGGACGATACTTTAATCAACAGGAAATTAATGTCGCCAAAAGAGTATGTATTCTCGGTGCGACTGTTGTTAAAAATCTTTTTGCAGAAGCAAATCCATTAGGAGAAACCATCAAAGTAGATGGAAAAAACTTTATGGTTATTGGCATAACGGAGCCAAAAGGTGCTTTGAGCTGGTTTGACCCAGATGATCAGATTTTTATACCTGTTACTACTGCACAAAAGCGTATCTTTGGAATAAATCATATACAGTCAATAGATGTACAGGCATCAAAAATTGAAGATCTTGAAGTTATAAAAGAAGATATTACTCAGGTATTAAGAATTCGTCATAATATAGCAGATGGAAAAGAAAACGATTTTTATGTGCAAAACTCTTCTCAATGGTTAAACAGTTGGGGAGACGCCGCAAAAACTTTTACCTATTTATTAGGTGGAATTGCAGCTATTTCTCTAATGGTAGGGGGAATTGGAATTATGAATATAATGTTGGTCTCTGTTACCGAGCGAACCCGTGAAATTGGTATTAGAAAAGCTATCGGTGCGAAGAAAAAAGAAATTTTGGAACAGTTTCTTATCGAGTCAGTTTTAATTAGTTTCCTCGGTGGGGGAGTAGGTGTTCTATTAGGAATGGGAATTTCTGAAATAGTCTCAAATATGGGTGAGTGGGAAACTATTGTTTCCACTCAATCTATTCTTCTAGCTTTTGGATTCTCGGTAGGAATAGGGATATTTTTTGGGTTTTATCCTGCGAACAAAGCAGCAAATATGAATCCCATTGAAGCATTACGGTACGAATAAACAACCCCTCATTAAAATTCATTCCCCTTAGCATTGCCATTACCATGAATATCTTATATTTTATTTATACATTATGGATATTCTTCCGGACAAAAAGAAATTTATCCAGCTGGCGGCTTCCTCATGCCGAATTCCAGTATTTGGGGAAAAGAAGATTCTTAACCTTGATCCATTTCTCTTATTCCAAGAGTTATACAAAAACTCCAGCCAATCATTTCTCTTTGAAAGTGGTAAAGGCCCAATAGAAACTTCCCAATATTCAATTTTTGGTAATTCTAATTCTCGCCTTTTAAAAATTTTTGGGTCACAAGCAAGTTTATATACCAATGGTATTCTCAAAAAAAAGTTTACTGAAATAAATGAAGCTTTCAAATTGTTAAACTTTGAAAAGAATACCCATCAGGTCGACTATCTTCCTCATTTTTGGGGTGGATGGGTAGGTTTTGTAGGATATGAAGCCGTTGCTTTATTTGAAAATATCTCTTTAAACACTGATCAAAAACTTCCTGATCTAAGTTTTATGGAAGTTGAACGCATGTTCATTTATGACCACAGTAGTAATAAACTAAAATTTATCTTATCTGGACTCAACAAGACAAAAGAATCTGATTATGAAGATTTCATTGTAGAGATTAAGCAGGTCTGGATAGAAGTGGAAAAAGCCTTAAAAAACTTTAACGTTGAAAGCTCATATTCGGATGTGAAAAAAAATTTATTTATTTCAACCACACCTAAATCCCTCTTAAATAAAGGTGATTATATAAAAAAGGTTAATCGTACCAAAACATATATTTCCGAAGGAGACATTTATCAAGCAAATATTTCTCAAAAATTTGAAGCACCTTTTAATCAAGATCCTTTGATTTTATACATGAGGCTAAGAAAGATTAACCCTTCTCCCTTTTCCGGGTTTTTAAAATTTGATGACCTTGTATTAGTCAGTTCTTCTCCTGAACGTTTAATTAAAATCTCAGGTAATAAAATTGAATCCCGACCGATTGCTGGAACACGACCCCGCAGCAATATTAGAGAAAAGGACCAAGCCTTGATGGCCGAACTCTTATTGAATGAAAAAGAACGCGCCGAACATTTGATGTTAGTTGATCTTGAAAGAAATGATCTCGGACGCCTTTGTAAAGCTGGTTCCGTCGAAGTAACTGATTTTATGTTTTTAGAAAAATATTCTCATGTTACTCACATTGTATCCAATATTTCAGGATACCTTTTGCCAGATCAAGAGATATTTAAAATTTTAAAAGCAATATTTCCAGGAGGTACAATAACAGGTTGTCCAAAAATTAGATGTATGGAAATAATTAATGAATTGGAACCCGTTGCTCGAGGCCCCTATTCCGGTTCTTTTGGTTACATAGGTTTTGCGCCGTATATGGATTTAAATATAATTATTCGCTCAATAATTATACATAATGATACTGCCAGTTTTCATGTAGGCGCAGGGATTGTTGCTGACTCGGTACCAGAAAAGGAATACCTTGAAACATTAGATAAGGCTGCGCCCATGATTGAGGCCTTATCTATGGAGAAGTAATCAATGGATGAACCTACCGTTTATATAAATGGATTATTTACATCTCTCAAGAATGCAAAAATTTCCATACTAGATCGAGGCTTTTGCTATGGCGATGGTTTATTTGAAACCTTACGTGCAAGTAATGGAAATATTTTTTACATCAATCAACATATAAATAGGTTGTTTGATTCTTTGGAACAAGTTCTGATTGAACTACCTATGACGCGCTTAGAATTAACCAAAGTATTACAGGAGACCTTAGATAGAAATAAATATAAAAATGCTGTTATCCGTTTGTTGGTTACACGGGGTTATACGGAATCAAATATTCAAATTGATTCTGAAATTCATCCGACACTGGTGATTAACATTCGTCCTTTTACACCTTTACCAAAAGTAGCTTATAAAAAAGGTATACGTATTATGCTCTTTCAAGAACGTGCCAATTTAATCAATGGTCTTAGTCAACGTCTAAAGTCTTGCAATTATTTATCTAATATTCTAATAAAAGAACTGTCGGATAGAAAAAATTACACGGAGGGAGTGGTCGTTGATCCAGACTTTGGCGTTACTGAGGGCACTACCAGTAATATTTTTATTGTAGAACAAGGTCAATTAAAAACCCCGCCCTTAAGCCCATATGTTTTGGCAGGTATAACCAGGCAAGTTGTTCTTGATATAGCTCGAGACCACAAAATCCCATTTGCAGAGGAGCAAATAACGGTAGACGAATTAATTTGTGCTGATGAGGTTTTTATAACAAATAGCTGTATTGAAATAGTACCAGTGACCCAGGTAGATTCAAGCTTTATAGGCGTTAAAGAACCTGGGATACTTACTAGGTTTATTCATGATGAATTTTTAAAATGCGTTGAAGCAAATAAAAATCCATGATAGTTTCTACATTTTAATTATCAAATTAATCGAATTGAGAATTTAATGAAAGAATCAGATAGATTTCAAGATAACTCATCAGGAGTTATCACAGATAATAAACACAAAAAACATTGGTTACCCAAGGATTCATGGGGAGATCTTGGGCAATGGAGAAATTTTAATGAAGCTATTGGTTATGCTCGACTGATGAATCAGGTTTATGCGGGTGGATACAGCGATTGGAGGCTTCCAACTAGCCAAGAGGCACAAGATCTCTATGATATTACCTACGACCAAATAGATTGGGAGGAAGAGGTTGTCCATATTTCAACATTATTTGTAACAAAATGTTCAAATTATATATGGACAAGCGACAAGGACGAGAACCAGAACGCCTGTCGGATAAATTTAAGAAATAAAGAGTTGGAGTTTGTTGATCCCAATACTAGAGATCACCAGGCAGCAAGGCTTATTCGAGATATTTCATAATTTGCTATTTCTCAACGCGGATTTTCCCAAATTGTTTGCCAAAAAGTTCGGTGATCCAGAGTATTAAATTTACCCTTTTGATATTCAATACCTAAAATAGACTTTTCTTTGCTTCCAATACCATCACAGGCCACAACTAAAACATCTGAATGCTTGGTTTTTTCAAACCCATTAAAGAGAGTCCCAGCTAATTTAGCTTTACTATTAAGTGGAATAAAACGTGCTGTTCTTTCTCCTTTCTTAAAATCATGCAAATCTAGGCATAAACCTTCGTCTTCTAACCATAGTTCAACACTTTGGTCTTCTTTTTGTCCTGTCGCAAATATTTTATTATCAATCCGAACTGCGTTAACGGGTAGAACCGAACCTTTCATCCAAACTTTACCACTGTCTTTAATTTCTGGCATACTTAAGGTCTTTTTAGAAGGGGTTTCTTTGACTTGAATGTCAATTTATACCATAATTTTCAACTCACCTCTAAATAGCAAAGTTAATTGATAAAAAAATTTACCAATCGTTTGAATAAAGAACTTGATAAACAGAGGGAGAGTAATCTTCATCGAAAGGTCAGGTTATATAGTGACTATCGGCATAATCTAGCTTCAAACGATTATTTCCAACTGCGCTTTCATCCAAAAGTTATTTCTGGGTCCCAAACAGCATGTGAAAAATATGGTTCCGGGAGTGGAGCTTCCCCTCTTCTATCCGGTTTTTTATCTTGCCATAATGATTTGTTAACCGAAATTCTAAATTGGAAACAAAAACCTTTTGGCATGCTATTCAATTCAGGGTTTGTAGCAAACCAAGCAATACTAAAACATTTGCCAGGAAAAAATGATTTTATTCTAGCAGATCGACTCATTCACCATTCTTTAGCACAAGCCTTAATACAATGCCCAGCAAAATTTAAACGCTATGATCATTTAAATTTAGATAGTTTGGAAGTTCTCTTAGAAAAAATCCATGGAAATTACGATACTATTTTTGTGGTTACAGAAAGCGTATTCAGTATGGATGGTGATTATCCTAATTTAAAAGCACTAGTAGCTTTAAAGAAAAAATTTCCATTTGTATTGATACTTGACGAGGCACACGGTACAGGCATTTTTGGTCCAAATGGAGGCGGTCTAGCAGAAGAAATGGGTGTTTTGCCAGAAATTGATATTCTGGTTGGAACACTGGGTAAATCACTTGCTAGTATGGGAGCCTATGTTTTAGCAAACAATAGTTCTATTATTGACTTTCTGACTAATAAAGCAGGTGAGTATATTTACTCAACTTTTTTATCACCCTCGCAGGCAGGGGCTGCCTTAGAAGCTATAAAACTGATAAAAATCTATGGGGAACAAAGAGAAAATTTACGGAATTTATCGAAATACTTTAGAAATGCCTTAAATCCATCAGGCGAAATTTTTGAATCTCCAATTATTCCAATATTAATTGGGAATCCTAAGGAGGCTATAGATTTGCAGGATCTATTATTCAAAAAAGGAATACTTGTAGGCGCGGTTCGCCCACCAACAGTTCCAGCTAATACCTCTCGCTTAAGAATTTCATTAAATTCTGAAATTGATAAATCGATTATAGATGAATTATTAAATATTCTAAGGGAATGGAAAAAAATATAACCATAACAGCTATTTCTGGTTGGGCTATTCCCGAAACCTGGTTTGCCGAACAATTGAAATTTGCATTTCCCAATTCCCAATTGAAAATAATATATCCAGAAAACCCTTCAAGCAAAGAAGAGGCTAGAAATATTCTGGAATTGTTTCCATCTCAACTTTACATTGGTTATTCATTGGGAAGCCTATGGCTGCTAAAATACCAAAGCTTTCTACCTCAAAATTGCCAGAAAGCAATTATTTCCCCAATATTAGCCTTTTTAGATAAAGGTAATTTTGGGGGGAAAACATCAGAATCACAATTAAAATATTTAATAAAACTATTAACCCGCTCTTCAAATTATGAAGAAGTTTTGCGAAAATTTTTTTTTGATGCAAAACTACCATACCCAGAAGCGCATGCCCATGAGATCGGAGATAAAAAAATATTAATAAAAGGATTGGAGTTTCTCAAGGATTCATCGGTCACTGGAAATGATACTAATGAGTTTATATCTATTATTGGAGAAGATGATACGTTTGTAGATGCAGAAGTATTAAAAAATCATATTCCACACTTAAAAATAATTAAGGGTGTGGGACATTCTCCAAAACCGTTACTTAATAAATTAGCGAAATATTTACTAGATGATGATATTTAATAAAAATTAACTAAACATTAAGCTTTCTATAAAAATAATAGCTCGTAATGAAAATACTAATAATTACTATAACTTTTCCAATTTATATCCAAACTCATTGACCTTGGACTCTGATAATTCATCATCGATATTTGAAGAAAAAATTATAGAAAGTTTCTCGAAGTATGCCCGGTCATATGACCGATATGCAATTTTGCAGAAGTCTATGGCTGAGAGACTAGCCTCTTATTTGCCCGAAACAACCCCACCTAATATTATTGAATTAGGTTGTGGAACGGGTCTATTCACGCGCCATCTCTTAACACTTCCAATCAAGAATTTAATTCTAAATGATATATCCTCTGCCATGATAGATATCCTAAAAATCCGCTTAGAATTACCAATTTACACCAAGTTTCTTATAGGAAATGCTGAAAATATTTCAATGGAAAAAACGGATTTAATCTGCGCAAATGCTGTATTCCAATGGTTCCAAAACCCTGAGAGTTCCTTGATCCATTTAAAAAAATCATTAAATAAGAAGGGAACTATACTTTTCAGTACATTTGGCACAGAAACACTTAAAGAATTTCGTCAGGCAGCAAATATGAATAGTCCCATAACACTTTATTCCCTGAATCAGTGGAAAAAATTTATAAAAAAAACTGGATTTACGTTAAAGTTATTTGATTCCGAAAAAAGAAAAATATTTACTCCAAATACAATGAACCTTATAAAAAATTTGCAGCAAATTGGGGCTGCTCCTATTAAAATTTTTAATGTAGGGGGATTGAGAAAACTTATTAGATACTACGATAAACATTTCGCTACTAAACAAGGAGTCTATGCAACATGGGAACTTTATTATTTCTCTATTAGTTTGGAATAAATCAATATCTAAAATTTAAACATGTTTATTCTCCCCTTATCGAAGGCAAAGAAAAATACTTTTCGTGCCCTTGTATAACTATATAATTAATAATTGAACTAACTTAGTTTGAACACAAATCCCATAAATTTTAATCCGTTACGAAAATGAAAGATTATTATTCAGTTCTTGGTTTAAATAAAGGCGTTTCTGATGATGAAATCAAGAAAGCTTATCGAAAATTAGCCATGAAGTACCATCCCGATAGAAATGAAGGAGATTCAAAGGCTGAAAGCAAATTTAAAGAAATTAGTGAAGCTTATGCGGTTCTTAGCGATAAACAAAAACGTGATAAATACGACCAGTTTGGATCTGAAGGATTTCACCAAAAGTTTTCACAGGAAGATATTTTCCGAGATTTTGATATAAATGAGATCCTGAGAGGATTTGGTTTTGGATCTAGTGCTGGCAACCCCTTTCAGGGAGGTTTTTCTGGGGGTGGTTTTGGTAGTAATCCCTTTCAGCAACAACATCGGCCCGATCCTAATCCCCCGCCCCTAATAAAAGAACTTTCTATAAGTTTTGAAGAGGCCGCTTTAGGAGCACAAAAAAGTATTTCAATTTCACGAAATGGAGCGGTTGAAAATACAAATATTAAAATTCCTGCAGGAATTAGTAATGGCAAATTACTACGCCTTAAAGGTAAAGGTCATTTAAGTAATAACGGAAAAAAACAAGGTGATTTGCATTTAAAAATTAAGGTACTTCCTCATCCACTTTTTAGGAGGGAATCTGAAAATATAGTGATCGATACCGAAATTAAATTAACCGAAGCCATTTTAGGAACCACTATTGAAGTACAGACATTAAATGGCATAAAAGGGGTCATAATTCCACCAGGAACACAAAATAATGCTAAATTAAGGTTAAAAGGAGTGGGCCTTAAATCATCAACAGGAGGTAGGGGAAATCAACTAGTAAATATAAAAGTCCTAATTCCTGAAAATTTAACAGAAGAACAAAAGAAACACTTCCAATTTTTAAAAGATACGGGTATTTAATACCCAAACTATTTGGTGGAGAAACAGTGGCTAGAATATTTTTTAAAACAGATAATGTGAAACATGAGGTGGAAGATGGAACACCCCTCATAGATTTTTGTGATGATGTAGATGTATCTCTTTCATTCGGCTGTACTGAAGGAACTTGTGGGGTCTGCGAGGTGACTGTCCTTGAAGGAAGAGAAAATCTATCGCGTATTACCGATGAAGAAAAGGAATATTTACTAGAGGAAGATCTGGAAGAAGGGATGCGGCTAGGCTGCCAAGTCAAGATTAGAAAAGGAGACGTAACCCTCAAATGGAAAAAGGTCAAAGGGTAAATACTAATAGCCTCTTCCTAATTTCTTCGACAATAATAACAACATATTTAGAAAACTTGACTTAAAAAATAACTGTGCTAAAGTAAAAATTGTACTAACTCTTTTAATTAGTCCGGAGAGGCTATAAAGGGATAAAGCATGGATATTGAAAAAACACGTCGACCTTCTATTTGGGCATTTCCGGCCTATAGAAGGTTTTTTTTTGACCCCATTTACCCCCTTCCCCTTTCATTATGAGCTCTATTTTATTAAACCAAAAGGATATCGCCCGGGCTATAAGTAGAATCTCACATGAAATTCTTGAGAAGAATAAGGGTGCTGAAAATATTGCATTGATAGGAATTCGTACACGTGGAGTTACTTTTTCTAGTCGTCTCAAGCAAAAAATAAACGATATAGAAAATACAGATGTAGCTCTTGGGGCCCTGGATATTACCCTTTATAGAGACGACCTTGGAACGGGTCTACAAAAACCACAACTAAAAAAAACCGAAATAACATTTGCCTTGGAAGGAAAACATGTGGTTCTTTGTGATGACGTATTATTTACAGGTAGAACCATTCGTGCTGCGATTGATGCATTAATGGATTTTGGTAGACCAGCTTCCGTACAACTAGCAGTTTTGATAGATCGGGGACACCGTGAACTGCCCATTAGACCAGATTATGTCGGAAAAAATATCCCAACCCCTAAGTCCAAGCACGTCCAGGTGCATTTAAAAGAAATTGATGAGGAGGATAAGGTAATTATAAGGGAGCCTGTAAAATGACTGAGACAGGTACTCTAAGCCAACAAAATATAATTACGACGAAAGACCTTGATGCTAATGATATACAGTTAATCCTAGATACTGCAGATTCTTTTAAGGAAATTTCTACACGAGCTATCAAGAAAGTACCTACTCTCAGAGGTCGGACCATAATAAATCTATTCTTTGAACCCAGTACTCGCACCCGAACCTCATTTGAAATCGCAGGAAAAAGATTGAGCGCAGATGTGATCAATATTTCCGGTGCTGGTAGTAGTGTAGTCAAAGGTGAAAGCCTGATCGACACGGCCAAAAATCTAGAGGCAATGAGCCCCGACATTCTTGTTGTTAGGCATAATTGTTCCGGAGCACCTTCTCTTATTTCTGAATTTGTAAACTGTCCAGTAATTAATGCGGGTGATGGAATGCATGAGCATCCCAGCCAATCATTTCTCGATTTACTTACAATTCGCGAGCATAAAGGGACTTTAAAGGGTTTAAAGGTTGCCATTGTTGGTGATATAGCACAAAGCCGAGTTGCAAGATCTAATATCCAAGCTATGCAAACAATGGGAATGAAGGTAAAAGTTGTTGCCCCACCTACCCTAATTCCAGTTGGAATAGAAAAAATGGGGGTCGATTTTTGCTATGACTTGTGCCAAGGAATTAAAGATGCGGATGTAATAATGATCCTTAGAATTCAACTTGAAAGGCAAAATCAAGGTCTCTTGTCAAGTTTAAGAGAATATTCGAACTACTTCTGTCTCACGACAAATCATTTGTCCAATGTTAGCAATGAGACTTTAATTATTCATCCAGGACCTGTAAATCGTGGAATTGAGATTTCATTAGATGTATTGGAAGGGCCTCGCTCCATGATCTTGAATCAAGTAACCAATGGAGTCGCGGTTAGAATGGCTCTTTTCTATCTACTTTTAGGTGAGAGTGATGCGAACCCTAATTAAAGACGGTCATCTTATCGATCCAGCCAATAAAAAAAATGGCAAATTTGATTTGCTCATCAATAAAGGAAAAATTGAAGCCGTAGAACCCAAGGGCAAATTAAAAGATATAGCAGATTCGAAGATTATAGATGCCCAAGGAGCTATTGTAGCA
>Ga0114933_10004616_pt1 | contig 12795 bp, 7 predicted proteins | sample 4SBtaG_FD_89691 | JGI IMG/M metagenome (GOLD analysis project Ga0114933, IMG submission 89691) | Deep subsurface microbial communities from Kolumbo volcano to uncover new lineages of life (NeLLi) - 4SBTROV12_W25 metaG | ecosystem: Environmental > Aquatic > Marine > Volcanic | place: Kolumbo...
CAGCTGGTAAGATCACATCTAGTAGATATGGAATTTTTATTGTTTGATGAAAATGGCAAACATCTTTACAATTCAGGAACTGGTACTTACCCTCAACCGGATAATGCAAGCAGTGTAGATCTTTATAGAATAGCACAAGTAGATTTAAGATTAACATTTAGATCAAAAAAAGCTTTTTATAGAACTGTCGGTACTGAACAAAAGCAGAGACTTGTATTGGGACTTGGAGATGAAAGAGCGGCTGAAAATTTTAATGATAAATATTTAAGAGACTCAGTTGTTGTAAGTATAAGCACAAGAAATATAGGAATGCAATGATGATAAAAAAAAATGAAAAAGGTTTTGCATTAGTATTATCTTTAATTCTTTTAATGGTAATGTCTCTTATGGGAGGAGCGCTTATTGTGATTTCTTCAAGTGACCATAAAGGCAATAATAGTAGCGATGAATACCAACAGGCATTTTATGTAGCAGAAACAGGATTGTTAGAAGGTGAAAAAGATTTAATAAATTATTTTATGGGAGAGTGGGTGATACTTAAAGATGATGATGGAAATAAAATAGGTCTTGAAAGGTCACCTACCAAAGGCAAGGCACCATTAAATATTGTTTCCGCTAAAACTAAAACTCCTTGTTATAAAAGTTTTAAAAATATTACTTTGCACGGAAGTGAAGATGCAGACAAACTTCAAGTTATTAAACACGTAACAGGTATAAGCTTTTATGAATTAATTGAACCTATTTTTGATAAACTTGACGCTACAGAAGCAGATGCCAAAGAATTGTTAAGAGAAAAAGAAATTTTAAGCAAATATACCTATGAATATTTTATGGTGAATATTGGTAAAGCTCCATACAAAGAGTCCGGATCTAGTATAGCTAGTACTTCTGTTGATATTACTCAGCAAGGAACAGCGATTAGGATTTATGCTTGTGGAATATATAATGAAGATGATGTTATAATTCCATTAGAAAGTGTGATGGTTTTACCAGGATAATTAAAAAATGAAAAAATTTAAAATTACAATTCTAGTTATTTTATTAAATGTTTTAATGATTAAAGCTATCGAAGCTTGTGATCTCTTAAGTGTGAACATAGGTGGAGTAAAATCTACATTAGATTTTATGGTAATTGAAGACGAAGATCTTGATTATGACAGTAGCGTAACTGTATTTGAATCAGAAATAGATTCATTTTGTACAGATATTGATTTTGGTAATGTAATACTCAAAACGTATATATCAGGTAATAAAATAGGAGCAGTAGAAATTAAAGTTATAAATGGAATAGATAATGAAGAGAGCAAAAAAGGTTTGATCAAAGGTTATGCCGAGTCAAATTTTGGAAGCATAGACATGGATAGTGAACTTTGGAATGGATATAAATTTTGGGATATTGGATCAAAACAAATTTATTATTATGCATATGAAAGTAAAAATGAACCAACCGACGAAGGTATTGTTGTAACAAGTAAAAAACTTTATCACGTGTTACTTCATGATAATTATGAATAAAAAAAAAGTAAATTTGAAAAATATATTTAATTTTTTTAAAATAAATATTTTAATTGTTTTAGCGTTATCAATTATAGTTCCAAAAGTTTGTGCAAAACCTATTCCACCTGGCTCTGGTGAAGGAGATGTTCCGGCTAATATTTTATTTTTACTAGATAGTTCTTTAAGTATGAATGCTGCCATTAGTGGTACAGACCTAGGCCTTTCAGGAGTAGATTGGGCTGTAGAACTAAGTGATGGAAATATAATAGCTGCAGAACCTAATAAGGGTATAGTTAAAATTAATACAACTGATAAATTAATTGATACTACTTTTGCAAAAAACAAAAAAAACTTTAGGGGAGAAACAGATGATCCTGATTGCCTTACTCAGTATGATAACTCAGCAGTGGCAACTACTATGTCAGGCGATATTTCTTCAAATGGAACAATTTGGTTTGGTGCACCTGATAAAATAGTTGCAATTGATAGCAACGGAAAATGTGTAGGAGTTATACCAAAAAGCAAACATGGAATTTCATATCCAAAATATCTTGAAATAAGAAATATCGGTGGCGATGATATGTTGTTCGTATTAGGCAGATCGTTCATGTCAGGGTCTAGACAAAAAAAAGGATTTATGTATGTCATGAATATTGGTGCTGGTTCAACTCTCGATGGTGATCAAAAACAATGTAACGTTAGGCAAAATCAACTTGGTCATACAACGAAAGAAGATAAAGCCATATCAATGACTGTAAGTAAAGATGGAACATATTTTCACTTTTCAAGAAAAAATAAAATTTATAGCTTTAGAACCTCAACTGATGCAAAAGGTTTAATTTGTCCTGTAAACTATGGCACTAAGGAAATTTCAAAACTAAACGCAGATGATGGCAAAATTTTTAACCAAGAAACTAGAGAGTCCTCTATTGTTTCAGGTCTAAATTCAATATATTCGATAAGAGCTTCAAGTGATGATGACGATATAATATATGTAACAAGTAAAAATTCTCACACACTCCAAAAATTAGAATTAGATATTCCGGGTGCGAGTTATGAGATCTTGCTAACAGCAGGAAAAATAGGAGCTAAAACTACCGGGAATCCTGGTGAAGTTACAGCTGCAAATATTAAATTTCTAGAACCTGGACGTACAAAAAATTCTAAAATTGCACAAAATCTTTGGGCAAGTTCATCGACAATATTAGCAACTAGTAAGAATGGAGCTATTCAATTAATTGATGAAAATAAATTTAATTCAACCGATAAGGATACTGCTTGGCAAGCGCAGTATGGTGGTGGAAAAACAACTAGATTTACTGGTGCTATAGAAGCAATTGAAGCTATTGTATCTGATAGTTCTTTACAAGCAGGAGCGAATTTTGGTTTTGGACATTGGAACGGAGGAGAACATGATCACAAAGGTGGATGGTCAGGACAGGGAGATATTTATGCTAAGTTTAGTGATTACAAATGGAGAAATGTTATTCCTGGTGAGGGCTACTGCCACAAACATGGTCTTGATTTTGATGAATCCGAACGTAACCGTGTTATTAAATATCAAAATGATGATAGTTGTTATTATTATAGACAAGATGGTTCAGGAGCAGCAGGAACTGCTTCACCAGGACCGCAGAGTGGGGGATTAGCCTGGAAAGGAGGAGTGCATCCGGAAGGAACTTCAGGGATGTGCACTAGACACTCATGTTTAAATGTTGCTGTACATCGTGATGGTTGGAAAAAAATACCAGATGTAATGGCAGGTCTGGGTATGGCGTTTGCTACTGACTCTGATGCTTTTGCAGATGTTGCTCACGGTTATTTTACAAACTTGGATGGTTTGACGCCGATAATTGATACTAGAAGACCATGTCAACTACATTATGTAATAGTTATTAGTGATGGAAGGATGTTTAATGAAGAACGTTCAATCCCAAATATTAAAGACCTAAGACAAAATTATGGAGTAAGAACTATATTTATTGCGTATGGAGGTTCGTATCAAGGTGTTGCTGTACCTATTTTTGATAGATTTGCTCAAGCAGGATCGTGTGATACTTTGGGTTCCATAGAGTGTGAAAAAACAATTGAAGCAAGTACACCTCAAGTTTTAAAAGAGGAGATTGATAGTAAAATTAGACAAATTATAGCTGACAGACTATCATTTTCTGCACCATCAATTACAGCAACTCTTCAAGAAGGTGGATCTATCTACCAAGCTCAGTTTAATTATGAGCAAAATGGTGAATGGGTGGGAAGACTTTTAAGAAAAGCAATTAAATCAGAGACTTCTGACGATCCTGGTGCAGTTGCTGATGAAATGGACCCACCTTATTGTGATGAAAATGGCTGCAATTGGGACGCTGGTAAAGAATTGGCGGAAAGACCAGGTGGGTCAGAAACTAGAAATATTTGGACTGCAATGGATATTGATGAAAGTCCTGCAGCAAACTATGTTGGTAATTGGAATAATTGGAAAGAAGAAAATTATTTAGATATAAATTTACTTTTTGAAAGAACAGGTAATGTAGTTTTAGACTACCACAATGATTCCTCAACTTGTAAAAATGCTGATGGTGTTGCTGACGGTAATACTGATGACATAAAAGGACTTATTAATTTTGTAAGAGGAAAAGATTATTTTGATTACAACGGTGGATGCGTTCTTGATGAAGATAGAGCCTCTATATTATCAGACATCTATCATTCACAACTGGTAGAGGTTGGTCCACCCGGTGCTAATACATTATTTACCTCAAATAACCAAGAGGCTTATTGGAGAGCATCTCAGGGATATGCGCAATTTAAAAGAGCACAAAAAGATAGACCAAGAATTATCTACGCAGGTTCAAACGGGGGAATGCTTCATGCTTTTAGATCTGAAACTGGTGCAGAAGAGTGGGCCTTTATTCCTCCAATGATTGCACCCAATCTACCTTTGATTATTAACAAAAGTTATGATGGTAAATTTAAAAAAACTGCAAAGGCTGGAGGATCTAATGCAATATTTGGCGTTGACGGTTCACCTGTAATTCATGATGTTAAAATAAAAGGTTTAAAACCAGATGGTTCTGAATATGAAATATCTAAAACTTGGAGAACACTTTTGTTTATTCCTTATGGAAGAGGAGGAGCTGGATTTTCAGTTCTTGATGTTACAAATCCTATAATTGCAAAAGGAGAAAATGATAATGATGGAAATCAAACAGTAGGAGGTAAAGGACCTTTGCATATGTATACAATTTTTAATGATGCATACAATAAAGAGGTCATAAGAATTGATCATAATGGTACAATTAATTCATTTCCATATGATGATGGTTCATTTACTTTAAGAGATTCCGAAGAAGGTGTGACAGCTAGCAATAATCAAGCTGCAGCAAGAACTGCAGATGATGATAGTGACACTGATTTTACAAATAGAGATGCAATAGCCGCATGTAAATCTGATGCTGATTATGACACAAATTTTAGAACTGAAAGTCCTCAAGCATGTTATAAAGGATCTACATTCACATTTTCCAATATAGAATTACCAGAGGGCGCAACTGACTCTGGTGGAAATGTCATAGAAGGAGCTTTAATAGTATCAGAAAAAATAGGTGACGATTGGTTTCCAATTGATTTTGGAGCAACAGGAGATGTATCAGGAAAAGTTACAAATACTAAATTAACTTTAACATTTAAATCAGATCAAATATACAACGTAGGAACGGGCACAGAAATAGAAAACATTTATAAAATAGAAACTTCATGCGAAGGTGCAGGAACTTTAAATAAAAAATTTGATTATAGTCAATTAGGAGAAACTTGGTCTACACCAAGAATATTAAGAGTCCCAAAATTTGATGAAAATGGTGAGTCTGAAGGAACCCTTATGAATGATAAATATGTTGCTGTTATGGGCGGAGGTTATCCTAGCTCATCCAGGTGTTCAGGATCTGGAGTTTATTTTGTAGATCTTGAGGGCGGCGCCGATATATCAGATGAGTCAGATGCTAATGATAATGCTTTGACACATGAAGCTGGCAAGTTATATGGAACAGAAATTCTAGGAGGTGCTTTAAAAATTATAGACAGCGATCCAGATGGTAAGAAAATAGGTCTTACTGGAACTTACGATAACGGAAGTAATATCAAAAATGCTGTAACAGCAAACCCAATTATTATCACCGCAGATGCTGTTGCAACTGCTCCATGGAGAGGGGGCTTAGTTTATATAAATGACATGGAGGGAAAGATAACAAAAATAAATTTAACTTCTGATAAAAAATTATTTGATCAACAAACTATTATGAATTTAAAAGCCAATGATTTAAACAAAAGACTAAGTTATTTTGAAATGGATGCAGCGATGGGAACAAGTACCGGTAATTTTTGGTTGTTTGGAGGAACAGGGGATTTTAACAGAATTGGAGAAATTGATGATGTTGCAAGTTATATGGACAATATAGTTTACGGTATTCGTGATTATGATTTTCCATATTTTATACCTCATGATCAATATCCTTTACCATTAAGTGGATCGACAGACTTTGTTAGCAAGTCAATGGAAGCCTTAGAAGCAGTAGCTGGTGTACCAACCATTGAAAGTCTAACCCAATGTGTCGATGCAACTGACGAAAACTATCCTACGTGTAGCGTTGGTCCTGGAAAAATTGGTTGGAGATATCATTTAGGTATCGCAGACGGTGCACCTACTGGAGAAACAGCTAATATGTTTAGAAAAACTTCAGCTGCCCCTACCATTTATCGAGGAAAAGTTTACTTTCCAATTTATGAGCCTGATAAAGAAAATAATTGTAATTTAGGTTCAGCTTATGTTTGTGCACATGATGATGAATGTGGATCATTAGACTCAATGCATATTGATAGCAGTGTTACGACAGGAAGTTGTTACAAAGTAGGAACAGGTATTTTATCTAAACTTGTGGTTTTTGGTTCAAGAATGTTTGCAAACCTTGCTGGTCCTACACTAGACAGTGAGACATTGGTTGAAATTCTTGCTTCCGATAAACAATTTAGATCATATAGAAAATCTTGGAGAGAAAATTTTTAAATAGATTTTTATATGAAAAAGAAATTTTTAATTTTTTTAAAGTCTTGTTTTATTTTTCTAATATTATTTTTTAATTATGCTTATAGTGCAGATGACACTATTACAGGCACTCAAACTACCAGGGAAGATTTACAAGCAGACTCAACTTTAACAATCCAATCTGGTGGATCTTTAGTTAATACTGATTTAAATAATATTACCCGAGGTTATATTGCAGCTGGAAATGAAATTGATGGTGCAACAATTATAGTTGAATCTAATGCTTCCATAAAAGGTAAAAGTAATGCAATTATGGGAAGAGAAACTAATAATCTTACAATTACTAATTCGGGAACTATTTCAGCATCAACTTCAAAAGCAATTAATTTAAGAGATGCTCAAAATACTACTATTACAAACAAAAAAGGTGGAACTATTACTGCAGATACTAACGCAATTGTGCAACAATCAGCAGGTACAGAAAATGCTGAGAATGTTACAATTAGTAACTCAGGTACAGTCTCAAGTGTCGAAAATCGATCAATTTACTTTTACGATGGAGCGACAAATACAACATTAACCAATAATTCATCAGGTGTTATTTATAATACGTCCGACTTTACAACTGTTCAACTGGATACGAGCTCTACTTTAACCAACAGCGGTACAATAGAAAATAGAAATAGTCCTAGCAATAATTCAATTACGTTATCCGGAAATAATAACACAATTACCTTAAAAGATGGTGGAAAAGTAGTTGGTACAATTGCTACAGGATCTACAACAGGTAATACATTAAAAATACAGCATGGAGTTGGTCAGTCATATTTTTACAAAACATCAGGCAATGATATGACACTTCAAGACCTTGATGGAAACCAAGTAGTGAAAGGATCAGCAGGATCAGTAGGTCAAGGAGGAAATGAAAATATAGATGAATTATTAGGATATAAATCATTAAATATACGTAAGTCTTTAAATAAATTTGTAAAATCAGAAGGGTTTAAAAATAAAAAAACTGAATGGCAAGGATTCCAATCAACAAGCTTAGAAAGAAAAGAACATACAAAAAATTTAGCATTAGGATATGAGTTTTATAGCTTAGGTGTAAATATAATCAGGCCATCAGAAAACGAGAATGTATTGGCTAGTTTTGAATACAGTGAACAAGATTTTAAAAAAGACCATAACATTAGAAGATATAACCTTTTATTTGGTTTACATTATAATGAAACAGAAATTAATAAATTTAAAAACAATAGTTTTATTTTAGCAGGTGCTACCCTCAATGAAGGTGAAAGAAAAATACTAACTAACACAACTTCTTCTGGTACTCTAAATATTAGTGATACATATGAATCTTTTGAAATTCATGCTGGAAAAATATTTAAAAATAAAAGTTTAATTCCGAATATTGGAACAAACTTATCTTATTCTTACACACCCGAACACTCAGAAAGCAAATATTATTCTTGGGATGACAAACACGTTGCAAATTTCTCATTAGATTTGAACGATGAATTTAGTATAGAAAGAGAAAAATCAAAAAGTAAATTTGGAATTGGTTGGGTTTTAGATTATAGGACTTTGATTACAGGTTCTAAAACTGACTATTCAGTTAATGGTACAAAAGCAACTTATAAGCAAGATGATGATTTAACAAAAGAAATGACTTTATCCGTGAGCATCAATTATGAAAAAAAATTCTACAAATTTGGAAAAATCTTAATATCAATTGACGGTATGCAAACCACTCAAGATGTAAGCAGTATTGGTGCTAACATTTCATTTATTAAAATACTTTAAATTAATTTTAATATTTCTAAATTTATTAAAGATATATAAACCAAACATCCAATTATAATAAATGGTCCAAAAGGAATTTGAGAAGACATTTTTCTAGTCTTATTTACTAGTGAAGGTAGAACAATTAATAACGCAACTATAGAGGAAGTAAAAATTATTAATGGAATACTGAACCATCCAAACCAAAAACCAATTGCAGCTAGTAACTTTGCATCACCAAGACCCATCCCTTCTTTTTTTCTAAACTTTTTATAAAAAAAAATAATTGACCATATAATTAAATAACCAAAAATTCCTCCTATCAGTGAATTTATAAAATTAGGAAAAATCATTAGGTTTAAATTTGGATAAAATGATTTTATGAAACCTATAATCATTAATGGGTAAGTAAGTTCATCAGGTATGATGTAATGCTTTAGATCAATGAAAAATATAATAATGAAAAAAATACTTAAAATTATCAACAATAAAGAAGTGATGCTTAATCCGTAAAAATAATATATAATAACAAAGGTAAAAGCGGACAATAGTTCTACAACAAAATATCGAAAGTTTATTTTGTAATCGCAATTTCTACATTTAGCTTTTAATAATAAATAAGAAATTAATGGAATATTATCGTACCATCTGATAGTATTTTTGCATTTAGGGCAATGGGATCGGCTAAAAATAACACCCTGATCATTTGGAATGCGATGTATGCAAACGTTAGAAAAGCTTCCCCAGATACTTCCTAAAATAAAGAAAACTATGAAAAACACTAATCAAATTTTAAATTGCGAGGCTATATTAAGAATACCATCAATGCAAAATTGGATAAACACAACTGCTTCTTGGAGATGAAGATAGAAATTTGGTGTATTAATTATGATTTCCATAAGTGATCTAAAATATCAAAAAAGCAGTAGAATGCCAAATATAAAAATGTTTTTTAAACCAAAAAAAATTGAGACAAATAAGGAAGATTTAGCTCTGAATCAAGATTTGGCTATCATAACAAAGATGAACCAAGAATTTGCTACATCTCTTGATTTAAATGAAACATTACAAAAAGCTTTAGAAGTAATTATTAAAAGATTGAATGCTCAAGCTGCTAATATCTTTTTAATAGAAGAAAAAAAACAAGTATTCCAATGCATAGCTTCAAAATATCAGTCATATCTTGAAGAGTACGAAATACCATTAACACAAGGTGTTATGGGAAAAGCAGTTTTACAAAAAAAATGTATTAGAGTTGGTGATGTTAGAAAAGATGTAAGAGAAATTGCAGAATTTTATTTTGATTTAGATAATAAAACTAACTTTACTACTTACTCGGTTCTTTGTTCACCATTAATTGTTGCTAACGAATGTATAGGAGTAATACATTGTTTAAATAAAAAAGGTACAAATAAATTATTTGAAGAAGGAGATCGTAAGTTGTTAGAAATTTTATCTGGACCCGCGGCTCTTGCTATAAGAAATGCAAAGATGGCAAAAGAACTTATAGAAAAAAATAGAATGCAAAAAGAAATTGAAATTGTAGGTGAAATTCAAAAAACTTTGTTATCTCAAAACAAAGATGAAAAATTTCCTATTGCTGGAATTAATATTCCTGCAAAAGTTGTTTCAGGAGATTTTTATAATTTCTCTGATCTTGGAAATGGAAAATATGGTTTTGGAGTTGCTGATGTTTCAGGTAAAGGAATTAAATCTTCTTTACTTATGTCGAAGGCTTCAAGCTTATATAGGTGTTTAAGTAAAACTATTTATTCAGCTTCAGCACTATTAGAATTACTTAATAAAGAAATTTGTGAAACAGCTGCAAGAGGAATGTTTGTAACAATGCTGATTGGAATATATGATAGTAAAAAAAAAGAATTACTTTTAGCAAATGCTGGACATGAACCACCTTTAATTTATTCTAAAGAAGGAAATTTTTCTAATTATACTGAAGCAGGTCCTCCACTTGGAATAATGTCTAAAATTAAATACAAAGAAACAATTTTAAAGTTTTCTAACAGCTCAATGTATATTTTTACAGATGGCATTACCGAAATAAAAGATCCTTCTGGAGAAATGTTAGGTGCTGAAGGGTTTCAAAACTATATTAAAAAGTTTCAAGACAGACCAAGCAATGAAAGATTAAGAATTATTGTTGAAGATATAGTTAAATCAGGAAAAATTCAAAAAGATGACCTAACAATTGTCGTAGTTGATGGAAATTAACTAATTAAAAAAAATATTTACTATTTTTTAAGTTAAAATTCTATTTTTAGTAGAAAATTTCAAAAAAAAGCAATTTTTTGGATCTTGGGATGTAAATGTTACATTTTTGATACATATAAAAATAAATTATCTTTTCACTTTATGAGCGAATAAATAATTTTTAACATTTTTTTTCTAATTTTGTAAAAAAAAATGGACTCTAACACAAAAAAAATATTTTTTCCGAAATTACAAAAAAGTATTGATTTTATTAGGTTTTTATTTTTTTTTAAATTTAGTAAAACTCTAACACAATTTAATAAAAATAACTTGTGTTAGAGTTATGCTCAGAATAGCATATTTTATAAAATAAAATTAAAATGTGTAAAATTAAAAAAATCCTTTAAAATCAACGTTTTTTGGTCTTAAAAGATAAAATTTATAAATTTTGAAAATTATTTATTGTACATTATTTATTTTTGTGTTAGAGATTCGTAAAATTGTGTTAGAGAAATAAAAAATTTAAGAAAATTATGGACGATAAAGAAAAAGAAAAGTTCGGAGTTGTAATAGATAAAGAAAAGCAACCTGAAAGTGAGCAACCTAAAGTTGAAGAAAAAACTTTGGAGTCCGAAAATTTAGAATCAAAACCAGAAAATAATGATTTTTCAGAAAAAAAACAACCTGAAAACGAAAATGAGTCTTCTGAGTCAAATCAAGGAGTGACAATTTCAGAAAATAACGAAAATAAACCCGATGAGTCAAATCAAGAGACTATAACTCAGGAAAATAATGAAAATAATAATGAAGAAGAAAAGAAAGAGCATGAAGTTATTCACAAAAAAGATGGAAGACTTCATATCTATGTAAGACAAGACAAATATAAAGGTGAATTAAAATCTAAAAATTGGGTTGGTAGACTTTACATTGATGGAAAACAAAAAATTTCATCATCTGGAACTCCAAATTTAGAAGAAGCTATTCCAATTCTCGAAAAATGGTTTGATGACGTTCACAATCAAAAACAAAAAGAATTAAAAAAATCAGAAGAACAGCCTACGACTCAAGAAGTAATACCTTCTGAAACATCAATTCAATTTCAAACACAACAAACAGAGCAAATTAAAAATCAAAGTGAACAAAGCACAACTTTATCAAATGAAAATATAAATACAGATACACAAGAAGATGTAAAACCAAAAAATATTTTTGAAAAATTAAAAAATATTAAATTTAAAGCACCTTCTTTTGGAAACAAAGATTCCAACGCACCAAAATTTAAACCTAAGGGAGGAAATGTAAAAGAAAAATTTAATAATTTTATAAATGCAAGGCTTGGTAAAAAGACTGCTCAAGGTGAAGAAATTGTTGGTGTTGAAATAACCAACAAAGAGATAAGACTTTCACAGATTTCATCGAACAAAGGTAATCAATGGGTGTTAGATAGATTTTATGTACATCCAATTGATTTACCAGATGATGCAGCAATCATTGAGCATGCAACAAAAGTAAGTGACGAATTAAATATTGCTTTACAAAAATCTAAAATTACAACACCAAATGCTGCTATAGCTATTCCTGTTACCAATGCAATTATTCGTGTTGTTGTTGCTCCACTAATGAACGATGAGGAATTAAAAAAAGCAATTGATACAAATTCATTATGGGAAAATCTTGTTCAACTTACTGATAATTTAGATGATTACTCAATATTTCACCAAGTTATAAATAGAAATCCAAAAGAAAATACTATGGATATTTTATTTGTAGCTTCAAAATTATCAGACATAAATAATTATACATCAATAATTAAAAACAGCGGATTAAATCCAGTTATAATAGATGTTAAGTGTTTTGCATTAAAATCAGCTGTAGACCAAATAAATCAAATATCAAATAAAACAGAAGATACAAATTTTACTGCACTATTAGAATTTGGTTTAGATGAAAACTATGTAATGATTTTATATAATAATAATCCAATAATTACTGATATTTTTTTAAGAGGCCAAGACAGACAGATTTTAAAAGAGTCGCAAAACCAAGAAGAAAAAGATGCATTGGTAAGAAGATTTATGACTCAAGTTAAACAGGCGGTCCAGGATTTTGAGACAAAATACGAAAAAAGAGTAAGAAATATTAAAGTTGTATCTAATTTGCCAAATGTTGAAGACTATTTATCGAGTTTTAGAAAAAGTTTAATTAATACTGGATTTAATTTATTTGATCCTCTTGATGGTTTAAAAATTCCAAAACAATTAGAAGAA
>Ga0114933_10004617_pt1 | contig 12794 bp, 9 predicted proteins | sample 4SBtaG_FD_89691 | JGI IMG/M metagenome (GOLD analysis project Ga0114933, IMG submission 89691) | Deep subsurface microbial communities from Kolumbo volcano to uncover new lineages of life (NeLLi) - 4SBTROV12_W25 metaG | ecosystem: Environmental > Aquatic > Marine > Volcanic | place: Kolumbo...
TCTTAAAAGTTAAGTGTAACCTTAACCTAAGGCTGCCCAGGTTCTCGGTCCGACAATTCCATCCGGCACCAAACCTCGGGAACGCTGGAATTTACGCACAGCCGCTTCGGTTCTGGGTCCGAAGGCACCATCCACATTCACTCCAACTTTGGCCTGAATCTTTTTAACCAGGCTACTATTTGTCCCACGCCGAATGGTTGGTCGTCCATTGGGATCCTTTAGTGGAATTTGTACTGGCGGCGGTTTAGCACAGTCCATAATTGCCGCAACATCCAGACGAAACACGTGCATGTCAAAAAGTGGGTCTTTTTTGAACCCTAGAGGTAAACGAAATTCTTTATGTCCACAGCACATGATTGCCGGCTGGCCAATATGATTTAGAATTGCCGCGCACCCTCGGCGATACGCATCCATCTGAACTTCGGGCCATGGAAAATCATTGAGTAATCCAGAATCACGTCCTGTGTTCTCTGCTTCGATCCCAATAAAATGGGAATTTCCACTAACCTCTCCTTGCCATTTCCCTGATCCAGCATGATTAGCGCGACCTGCTGCTACCACGTAGAATGTACCATCGCGACCAAGGCATAGCTGCGATAGTGGCCCACGTAGATCACTACGCCCATCCCTAACAGTACGCAAGCTAGGCATATTGCCGTCTTTCTTTTTCACACCAGTATGATGGCAAATTATGCCCCTAATGTTACCAATATCTCTAGTTCCACGGTTTTCCCAACCAGGTTCCTTAGCCACTTTGAGACCAGCGTCTAATAAAACTTCAGGCAACCAGGTTAATCTATAGCTCATGACTCTACCCCTCCTTCAGCAGGTGGCAAATCTTCATCGGCTGTTATCTCTTGTTCATGACACTCGCAATCACAACCATCGATGTCGAATTCGTCGTCATTTTCTTGTTCATTAATCATTTCAAACGCCTTAAATGAATGGATAAATTCTTGACACAAATCATTAATTGAACACTATCTCGACCAGAAACCATGAATCATCAACTTGCTCGAACACCAGTTTTAGTGCTGCCCAGTCAAGTTGTAGCGCTAAATCATATACCGCCTAAAATTATAATACCGACAACAAAAATTTTGTTATTTCCTTAATATTATCTCCTCTATGATTACCCAGAAAAGAAATACTATTATTTGCTAATAACTCATACTCGTAAGACAAAAAGATGGGAGCCCCTACAACACCGGAAGAAGCAGCCATTGCTGCTGATAAACTATTCCCAGGTACATCAAGCCTAAAAAGAGCGTTATTAACCCACTTGAAATCTTTTGATAAGTTTTTAACAAAAAACCCACTATTTTTACACGCCTCTATGTAACAATCCGATAACATGCCAAAATTATCAGGCGTGAAATGAAATGGCATATTTCTTTCACTAGCCTTTTGATCCAAGACCGATACTGAGTGTGAAGCATTAATTATTATATAAGGTTTTTTATTGTAATTTTGTAAACATATTTCACTAACCCCAGTTTCTTCTATATTGTCTGCATTAAGGTTACAATTAGGCACATATAGCTATATTTTCTAAGCAATCATTCAGAACAACTATGACACGATAAGTATGTAGTTGGGGAAAAAATTCGTTTCAATTTTTACGAGTAACCACTCACATCGTTCTGGCTGCTTACTTCAGTTGCTATTTTTCTCCTTTTTTAATTCGATCTAACTGACGATCTGCTGTTTGACTCAATTTCTGCTTTGCATATTCAGAAGCCAGTTTCAATGTATCACCAAATTTAAGGTTAGTTTCAATATCCTTCAATCGCTTTTCACATTTATCCTTTTCTTTATCTACCTGCTCTTTTGTTTTAGCCTCATTGATTAGGCCTGTGCAACTCTGACGAATATCTTTTATGGAAATCATACCTTTAACTGAAGTTAAAACTGGATCCATATGCTTCTTTAAATCTTTGGGACCAAGCTGTAACGTATTTAAATTAAGATTTTCAATAACTTTTCTCTGATTTGCTATCGTTTTCAGGCTCTTAATATCCACTCCTGTATTATCTGCCACAACAGAAAATATCATATATCCCTGGTCTTCGAAGTCATGATATCCATCAGTTTGCCTGACTTTTATATCACTTCCCACGATTTCAAAATTTCCACTATGATGTGCGCTGGAAAGTAGGCCATTTTCAAAAATCGGCGGTATAAACGAAACTTGCTGTGGATTAAATGGGCGCCCCAGTATTTTGTGATAAATATCGTCTTGTTCCTTTAAATTCATATCGTTGCAATTCTTCGACCAATCACACCATATGGGCCAATTTAAAATTCCAAGAGTACCAAATTTAAGAATTTCGGCGACTGTATAACGCAATCCATTTTGCGCCGCATCTGCATAACCATTTGGAATGACAGCTCTTTCCCGATGCTCGGTTTTGATTACACCATATTTCGCAATTCTTGGAGTGAGAACCATGTCATACAAATGGTTTCCTCTGTAGGTAAATGGCCCGGGATTCTTCGATAGAGCAAAATCGAATTGAAATTCTATATCATCTGAATTCGCTGAAATGATTAAATTGAGTAAGTTTTGAAAGACTGATATCGCACCCGCATATTGAGGTTGAAAAGTCGCTGCTGCCGCTGCTGCGGTAGCAACAATAGTCTTCATTCGTTCATTATCCGCTTGATCCATTTCGATAATACGAATACTAACCAATATTTCCTGACCCTCGTATATGATTGGTGGTAATACTGTAATATCTTTTCTGGGTAAAAACGAATCTTTGTTAACAGCAATATATGTTCCTTCAGATTCGCTATTTAAATAAACTCTTTCCCATAATAATTCTTCTTCCGGTTCGGTCTTGGAACGAATTTTTGTAGTTACAAATATTGCAACTTCAGGTCGACCAACTTCCTGAAGATAAGGTAAATACCCTGAATTCAATACGATTCCCAATACACCTTTTGGATTCACCTGATCGAGCATGTCAGATTGTTCTTCTGATTCAAATACTCTATGCGGTTCAATTAATTGTTTACTACGATTAACTTTGGCCAGCGTGTATTTCTTTCCGGAGGATAACGTAGTGCAGGATGCCAAAAGACAAACCAGAACAAAGGTAAATAATATCGTCTTAAAACTTTCAATGCTCATAAACCTTCGACTCCCTATTTTAATCAACAAAACATTCTTATTTTTAACAGCTTTTTAGCCGATTACACAATTATATCGCCCAACCGCAGCCCTGTTTCCATATGTCTTTATACCTCAAACAACCCCCACCAATAAATAACCCAATTGAGTCATTTTTTAATATAAATATTAAAAATCATCGATACTCTCAAAAACTACACACAAACATCTGCTTTTACCCAGCCCAAACCAATAACTCACTTCGTGATGACACCCCCGTCTTACTATATATTCGTTTAATGTGATTACGTACGGTGTGATAGCTGACATTGAGTTGTTCGGAAATATTACGCGTGCTGGTGCCCTGATAGATCAATGCCGCGATATCCAGCTCACGGCGAGTTAATCCTGCGCTGCTGAATTTGCGAATGATCTTGTGTTTTTTGTCACTTGATCGATTAATACGCAGTAAATACAGATGCTGATCGCTTCCAGGAATAGCGGGTATTGTCGTAATATTTATGTTATACAAACGTCGTCCTAACTGTGACTGGATACAATCAGGCAAGGATCCATTAAAACCCGGCGTGATCATTTTTGTGATCAAAGAGAATATTTTTTTAAGATCATCGTGTCCGACCAGTTGGTCGAATGAATGAGTTTTGTGCACTAACACGCCTTCATCGCATATGACCGCTAGAGGGTCGGGACTGTCACACAAACATTTGAGTATATTTTGCAAATTGCTATGTTCTTCCTTATAAAGCACCGCTTTAACGGTTTGCAACAAGGTCCCACGCAAAAACTGCATCAACTTAAAGTCGCGTGCGCTGAACGTTTGGATTGGCTGGGTGAAACGGCATAAAAACAAGGCAACCGCTGGATTTGGGGCATCGTATAAGCCAACAGTCGAGCAACTGAAATGCCCGCGATTATGGTTATCGCCGGAGTCATTCGAACACTTCTGGCAAGTATTGCTGGCAAGAGAAAAAGTATCTGCTACTAACGGCAAAGCCCCGCTGGTCTCCAGAACGCCGCCCACCTGTTTGGTTTGAGTAAACAGATGAAGAAAATTCTCCCATCGACAGTGACAGAGAAACGACTGGTTAATGTTTTCCAGTATATGAGGGGTATTATACTGTCCTTCCAGACGAGCATAAAAGGCACCGCTACAATCCAGAAGCGGTAATAGTGATATTAATATCTGGTTTAATTCTTCGCGGCTTCGACAATCACCAAGCTGGCTGTTAACTCTTAATACAGCCGGATAATCCTTGCTAAATACAAAAGATGCGTCCATATCTTCCCCTTATTATATTTTCTTCCCTGATTCCTGAATTACAGTCAGACTATTTCTGCTGAATACGGACAGTCATTCCTACGCTCATACCTTGAGCACATATTAAGAAAGAATGACAGAATGTTATTTTTACCCTATTGGCTTATGATTAGTCAATAGTGATTGCCTCTTTTTCGATGATACCCACTATTTGTTAAGTTTTTAATACGGGAACGGGTCGCTGGTTGTTAAAATATTGAGTTTCTATGCAGGTATTGATGTCTACCTTGCTACTAACGACTGCGAATCTAATACGAAGATATTGAATAAACTTTCTGTCTGCCTGGGGAATTGACGAATCTGGTTATCTATAATCATGGCAAGCCTTCATCACCATACAGTTTCTTAATTCGTGCCTGATGTCGGATATATAGTTTTTTTGCTTTCGATTCCACCCGTTTCCAGAAGCGTTTTTCGTCCCTGAAAACCTGACTCAACGGTAAACCCCGATAGCTACGAACAAAGCGTAAATAGTCGCGTCGTGTTAGCCCTAGATCCATACTTGAAAAATAGATTCCGGCAATATCTTTAATGATCCATCGTACAGGTGTACGCTTTCTTATTTGCGCACGATGCAAGTCCATCAGATAAAGGTGCAAATCTTCCGTTGTTTTAGAATCCGCCCGCAAATTAAAATGACAGATATAGAAATCACGGTGATTGATGCCATTTTCATGCATTTTTTTCGCGGTCTCGGCGATGTGTTTAATTAAAGCTCTTTTAAATTGCAACTGTGGCGGTTTTTTATGCCAATCCTGACTGAACTCTTCCAACGTCACCGTTTCCTGTAGCTCATCGGTAATTACAAAGGATTGCAAACGAGCTGGATTTAAACCTCGACATCCGTACCCTGCGAGTCTCATGGTCTCAACACCCAGTTCGGTTAAATGCTTTATTGCATGATATTCATTACTTGCACCTAATACAGGAAGTCTGAGCTGAATTAAATTCTTGAAAATTTCCTTCCAGCCAACGCCTTGATGGATTTTAATAAAATAACCGCGTTCATTGACCTCAAAACGTAGTGTTCGACGGTCCACAACTGCGCGAAATACTTCACCTTCGAGATCCATGAAGGTATCAAATGAGATATTGTTTCCCAATGCTTGGGATAATGTTGGCTCGAGCTCGAACCCGTTAATTCTCTTTTTAGTCGACATGCTCAGAAATTCCAGCAAATAATTGTTGAACTTCTGGAGAATTCTCCCAGTTTCTCATAAAACGCCTGCGATCCCGCTTTAGACTCTTGTTGGCGAAATATGGAAATGAGTATTGCTTCATCGCATCCAAATCGATCAAAGAAATGTCTTTGTCGCCGACTAGAATATTACTGCCTTTCAGATCTCCATGAACGATATTCAAGCTTTGCATACGCCTCAAACAACGAATGATCTGCAGTGCCAATAGCTGTTTCGCTGTGCTATCGATACTGATCGAATTAAAATATTGCAGTGAATCCTGCGCTTCACACACTTCAGCCAGGTAATACGCTTTGCCGCGCAACAAACCCCTACGCTGCTCTATCATCGCCACCGGTCTGGGGGTATTGAAACCATAAAAATCAAGCAAATGCGCATTACGCCAGGACACCCAGGCCCGCGACGGTCGCAAGGCCCGTTTTATGGCGTGCCAACTATTTTTTATGTTGTAACGTTTTATAACTAAAGTCTGCTCTCCCAATACTATTTTCGAGACAGTACTGGTATTACCGGGCTTCAGGATCTCTCCTGCATCGACAAAAGCATCCGGATCCGCCAGTATCTTCCGAAATTCAGAGTTATCATATTGGCGCGCAAATACAACAAATTGATGCCATGACTTCTCGCAAACAAAATCGCTGCATTGACGAAGTATTTTCTTCAACATGATGGATTTTCTGCGTTCACGCCACACACCGACCGCTCTCATCAGACTTTGACTGGACCCACTTTGATCGACCCAACCCCGACATTTCCAGTATCGTTGAGCCAGGCCCTTATTCCAGCTATCAAACACTGGAGGCAATTGTGCAAACAACAATGCCAGGTTCTTTATCGATTGATCCAGCCCCAGTGGCTTTGGCCCGTATATGATGTCAGCGCCATCCAGACTATAAATTTCATTGACCCCAATAAGAAAGTTATTCAAATGTAAATCACCTTGCACGACACCTGCAGCATGTTGTTTGGCCAGGATCTCAACTAATCGTCGTAATAATAATAAGCGTTGACGATAATTACTCGATCGCCAGACTTCTTCACCGCTGACACATTCATCAAGGTATTCAAACAGCAGAACATGAATCGACCGATCTTTAAGTTGGCCACTAATAAGCAGATCGGGTGCAAGAATTTTGGACTTTGTTAAATTACCAATTCCACGCATCTCTTTATTTGCCTGAATTGAAGCTCGTTTGGAATCCAGAAAATATTTTGCGAATATTGATCTGCCATTCCATTCGCCCACACAAGCAAGCCGTTTACCAGGTATACATCGCAGTAATTTTTCACATTTTAATAGTCCCACTGGCCCGGAATCATCGTATATTTCGTGCTGCCAATAAATATCTGCACAGGGCTCTATTGCCTCCAACATACGCCGCTCAGCAACTGCATTCTCAGTAGTCATAATGGTATTTGAGAACGCTGATCAACAGTTAATTGTCTTATTTGACCACCCACCAGTATCGCGATAGGAAACCAGGTATAAAACCAGATCTGTACCGGATTCAGAAGCAGGGTATTGTTGTCGGTGGCAACACAGACAAATACAAAAATGGTCATAGCGATATAGCAGGCACTGCCGTTGATTTGTGTTTGTTTTAAACCTTCTAAAATACAGGTTATAACTATGATACAGAGGAGCACTCCGGCCACAACTCCACCGTACAATAAATTGGAAATATAAATACTGTGTGCGTGAACCAGTGTGATTTCGTCATTAATGGGAACGGCTTCGTCAACATTGACTCCATAACCAAACCAGGGTGCAGCAGAGACTTTTTCCAATACCCATTTCCATGCCGCGATGCGATAACTGTCACCCCCATCACGAACGAAGAACCAGCTTGCTTCTATGATATCCAGATAAACCAAACAGGAGTAGGCAACCACCAGAACAACAGGTAATACTGTCAACCAATAATTTCGGCGTATAAATTCACCAACAAAAAAACCGACAATCAGGCCAAGCCACACGCCTCGACTCATTGTCATCCAAATATCCACCAACAATACAAACAGTATAAATCCATACAATGACCAGTCAGTTTGTGGCCCATTTCTAAGAAAATGAAAATAGCAGATAATTGCTGCTATTCCGTAACAAGTGCCTCCGACGATTGGGTGGTATAAGGGCCCCCAGTTTTGGAGCCGCTGCAGAGGAAAAGAATGATCTGCATAAAATACAATAATTGAAATCAGTGCCATCGCACCTGCAACCCAAACCAGATAAGTCCACACTTTATCAATATAAAGACGGTCATTGACAACCAGTCGACAGATAACCGTGATAAAGACCAGGCTATTCATCAAACGAAAAGCATACTTAAAATATTCCTGCCACTGTGTGACCGGATTCCAGAAAATGCTTACAGTGATATAAATTAAAAATACAACCACCCAACGGTATAAAGGGCTGTGTAAAAAATGTTTGACCTCAGCAAATTGAAATGTAAGGAGGTAGGGAGTCAGAATTGCTGCATAAAAATAATTTTTGTGCAAATTACTCGACGGAAAGAAAAAAAAACCAGCCAAATAAATCAGCATTGTTATTTCGAAATAACGTATGGATTTTATCTTATCTGCAAGCTTCTTCATGCAAGCCATTGTTATACGCGGGGCTGCCATTTTAGTTTTACGAGTACACTTTGGTTATTTTTAAATTCTTGGGAGACTGTTCTCTTACTACAGACGCATCCCTAGATCATTGTGTTGCTATATAACAACATACCTCAGATTTAAACAAAAGAAGACTAGTATACCGCGGCTGCGTTTGTTACTATTTTACAACACAATTTTAGCCAACCCCTAAAATCAGCTCGGTTTTGAGGAATTAATTTGCACACACTGCCCGATCCCCAGTCTGGATTAGAAGTCTATAAACGACTTCTGACTTATGTCAAACCCCATTGGGTAAAGTTTGCTATCAGTATTGGCGGCTTCCTGCTATACGCATCAACGCAGCCGATGTTCGCCCGTATGTTGCAATATATTGTGGATTCCTTGCAAACCACTAATCGCGAAGGAATCTATTGGGTACCGGTAGCCTTTATCAGTATTGTACTTTTCAGAGGAATTGGCTCTTTTCTGGGAAATTATTTTCTCGCCATGGTATCGCATGGCATCATCCATACCTTACGTTGTCAAATTTTCGACCGTTACACAGTATTACCTACCGCTTATTTCGAAAACACCAATTCCGGACACCTTATCTCTCGTATTACTCATAATGTCAACCTGGTCACCTCGGCCGCAACAAATGCGGTTAAGGTTGTTGTCAGGGAAGGATTGACTTTGATTGGATTGTTTGCCTACCTGATGTACATGAATTGGCAATTGTCGTTAATCTTTTTAGCCATTGCCCCGATTATTGGTATATTGGTCAGTTATGCCAGCAAGCGCTTTCGTATAATCAGCAAAAAAATACAGGTATCCATGGGAGATATCACCCATGTTGCATCGGAGTTTGTGTCTGGACATCGTATGGTTCGAAGCTATGGCGGTGAAGAATATGAAAAAGCCCGCTTCAGTTCGGCTAGCCAGTACAATTATCGTCAGCAGATAAAACTGATGAAAACAACGGCGATTCACTCGCCGCTACTGCAATTTATAATTTCAATTGCTTTATCAATATTAATCTACCTGGCTTTGCTTTTAATGACCGAAGCCAGCGCCGGCGAATTCGTCGCCTACATTACTGCGGCTATGTTAATTCCAAGAACGCTTAAGCAATTGAGCGGTGCCAATGCGACGATCCAAAAAGGTATTGCAGCCGCTGAGAGCGTATTCGAAGTATTGGATGAGGCCGATGAGACCGACAATGGCCAATATAAAGTCGGCCGCGTTGCTGGTAAATTAGAATTTAAAAACCTGAGTTTTTCATATGATTCCTCTGAATCACCAATACTGGATGATATTACATTTACAGTATTGCCCGGACAGTCTGTAGCATTGGTGGGACACTCCGGTAGTGGCAAGACTACACTAGCAAGCCTGGTTCCGCGTTTTTATGATTATGCTGCTGGCGAAATCCTACTTGATGACATCGAACTTAAAAATTATCAGCTTAGAGATCTACGCAAACAAATCGCGTTGGTTACACAACATATCACGCTATTCAATGATACAGTTGAAAAAAACATCGCCTACGGTGCGTTATCATCTATAGACAGGAGCACTATCATTAAGGCGGCGACCGCCGCTAATGCAATGGCATTCATCAATAAACTTCCCGATGGACTGGACACTTTAGTGGGTGAAAATGGAGTGAAATTATCAGGTGGTCAACGACAAAGGCTGGCTATCGCCAGAGCGTTACTTAAAGACGCACCTATTCTGATTCTCGACGAAGCAACCTCGGCGTTGGACACTGAATCCGAACAAAAAATACAAGCCGCACTTGATCAGGCTTTGAAAGACCGAACCACCCTGATCATTGCCCACCGTTTATCAACAATCAAAAAAGCAGACACGATAATCGTTCTTGATCACGGAAAGATTGTGGAAATGGGGAACCATGAGTCTTTACTGGCGAAAAATGGATACTATACCTATCTCTATAATCTTCAGTTCCACGGAAAAATAGTGGCCACTGGATAAACTGAAACCTTAATCGGTCGACACTCAAACCCGTATTCACCGAAACCCCGAAAATAAGCAGCGGCGTTAAGCAAATAACAAAACCTTGACGCATAACTGCAAACAAAATATCCGCGCAAACATCTTGCTTTCTTTTCCAAACCTCGACCAAATTTCAAGGTCGATTATCCTTCCGCCCTACACAAAGTACTGCTAGAATGATAATCAGAGATTGAGAGTATGTGGGTTAGCAGAATTTCGATTTATAACGCTAATTCGACTGACAGATTCTTTAACTTAAATAATATTTCACACAACTGCTAAAACAGATCGAAAATAGAATGTAAGATTTTTTTACAAACAATCGCAGCCTAATCAGGATATCGCCTAATACATGAACACGGAATGGCCTGCACCCGAGGAATACGAACTTAATCCGGCTACCTACGACTGGTCGATACGGGTATTCAGAACCCTTAAAAAGCTACTCAGCGTTAACGTCAAACTACACTCAAATAAACAAATACTCGATCAGGGTGCAATATTTCTATTCAACCATTTTGCGCGTTTCGAGACCTTTATTCCGCAATATCTTATCTACGAAGAAACGGGTGAGTACTGTTGCTCAGTTGCACACAAAGAATTTTTTTCGGGTGATGAAGTACTCGCTAACTACCTAAAATCGGTCGGGGCGGTTCCACATGACCATGAAAACCTGCTTCCCTTACTCACCAAACAAATATTGCGGGGACGCAAAATTATCATTTTTCCAGAAGGTGGAATGGTTAAAGATCGTCAGGTTGTCGATCATAAAGGTGAATATAGTATTTTCTCCCGGAGCACCATGGCTCGACGAAAACAGCACACTGGAGCAGCCGTTCTGGCACTTGGTGTCGACATTTTTAGAAAAGCCGTTCGGCAAGCCTATGCTTCAGAAGATATAAACAAACTGAATCAATGGACTCATGCACTACAATTTGACAACCTTGGTGATCTGTTAAAATCCTCATTACAAGCCACGCTGATTGTACCGGCAAATATTACTTTTTATCCGATTCGGGTTAACGATAACATTCTGCGAAAAGGCGCAGAACTAATGAATGCAGGCTTAACTCGCAGACATTCGGAAGAATTTTTAATTGAAGGCAATATCCTGTTAAAAGATACAGACATGGATATACGCTTGGGCAAACCCATTGATCCCGCTACCAGTTGGCGCTGGTGGGAATCGAAAATAATTAATCACGTAGCAGCGAATATCGAATCTATAGGCTCAGTATTTAACCTGAACAGTAGCAGACAAACACTGGGCGCCCGCATCATTTCAAACGGTCTGTCCATATCTCGGAATGCACAGCATTTGCGCGACCGGTACATGGAACATATGTATGAAGCAGTGACTGTAAATCTTAGTCATCTGGCCTCATCAATTATCATGTTACTGGTTGATTTGAAAAAGCTAAAGATCAATCGAGACGTATTTTACACAACACTTTATCTGTCCGTTAAAGCACTACAAAAAGCCCCTTCTGTTTACCTTCACCGCAGTCTGCAAAACCCCCAGGTCTACGGTGGCTTGACTCAAGGACGCAGTCATGGACTTGAACAGTTTCTTCACATGGCAGAAACCAGTGGTTTGTTGGAATTTGTGGATGACGAGTATCGTTTTCTACCGAAACTTTTTGAAGGCCACGATTTTGATACAATCAGAATGGAAAATCTGATTGCTGTCTATGCGAATGAAATTGCACCTTTGCCGTTCATCAGGAAAATAGCTGAAAGATCCTATCGCGATGCACCACTATTAACCAACCACAAGCTGGCAGAAATGCAAGTCGATGATGAGCGGATATTATGGGAATGGGATAAAGAGTATTTTTCCAAACCCTGTTTTAGTGAAATAAATGAACAAGAAACTGCAACTGAAAACCCTTGCCCCTTTATTATCCATCCAACAAATAGAAACGGCTTTGGTATTCTTCTGGTTCACGGTTTCCTTGCCTCACCCGCAGAAATTAAATCCTATGCCATTCAACTCGGCAACCAGGGATACACTGTATTAGGTGTTCGTTTAAAAGGACATGGTACTTCGCCAAGAGATCTACGCGAAACCCAATGGGAGGATTGGTATGAATCCGTGACACGAAATTATGCGATATTACAAAAATACACAGATAAAATAATGTTGGTTGGCTTTTCAACAGGAGGAGCTTTGACTCTGAGACTGGCGTCTGACCAACCGGATTCATTAATCGCTACCTGCGCGGTTTCTGTGCCCATTAAATTTCGCAATCAAAATATGATGTTTGTACCCTTAGTACACGGTACTAACAAACTGGTCCGATGGATATCATCTTATGAAGGCGTCAAACCTTTCTTCAAAAACACTCCGGAACACCCTAATATCAATTATCAGAACATTCCAGTCCGCGGACTCTACGAATTACGCAGACTGGTGGTCGAACTGGAAAGCCGACTGGCGGATATCCAATGTCCGGTTTTAGTCATGCAGGGTGACGAAGATCCTACAGTTGACCCCAAAAGTGCTGACATTATCATGAAA
>Ga0114933_10004621_pt1 | contig 12788 bp, 6 predicted proteins | sample 4SBtaG_FD_89691 | JGI IMG/M metagenome (GOLD analysis project Ga0114933, IMG submission 89691) | Deep subsurface microbial communities from Kolumbo volcano to uncover new lineages of life (NeLLi) - 4SBTROV12_W25 metaG | ecosystem: Environmental > Aquatic > Marine > Volcanic | place: Kolumbo...
GAGACCTCGTCTGGAACCGGCGTACTGACGCCAGGTTTTTCAAGATTGCCGATGGACGTGCGTCGGAACGGCGAGAGGCCTATGGCCCTCGCCTTGTCCCCAATCCAGAGGAGGACTGGATCAAGATCCCGGGAGCACACCCGGGGATCGTCAGCCATCGGCTGTTCGAAGCTGCCCAGAGCGCGAGGGGCAAACGGGGCGGATCGGAGGTCCAGCGCCAGGGAGCGAGCCCCAGGCCCGGCGCCTGGAACGGACGGCGATCTCGGTTCCTTCTGTCCGGCCTCCTGGAGTGCGCAAGATGCGGTGGACGCTACGAGGGATGCAGGCGCACCAAGGGCAAGCCTCGCAAGGACGGCAGCGCAGTTCGCACCTACTACTACGGCTGCGGAAACTACATCCGGAAGGGGCGGGCCGCCTGCCGGTTCGGGCCGGTAGCCCAAGAGCGCTTGGAGCAGCAGGTCGTTGCGGTCGTTCATGAACACTACGCCCAGTACCGGGGAGAGGAGGGACGGAGGCGCATCGCCGAGGTCGTGAGGCAGTGTGTCGGGGTCGACTCCGCGAACCTGATAGAAACGAGGCGGTCCGTGGAGACACGCCTCAAGGACATCCAGGCCGCGGCTTCGACGCTCCTCGACGCCCTCAACGATGGCACCCGCGGGTTCGTCGAGGAGCGGCTCCAGGCACTCGATGAAGAGCGCAGCGTGCTCGAGAGCAAGGTCCGTGGCCTCGATGACCTCGAACTCTCCCGAACAGAGCGGCTCTCCTTGATCGACGACTGCCAGGAGTTCGTCCATCGGCTGGGCAGTGACCTGGCGTCCCCCTCGCCCGAGGTCCGCATCCGCACCTTGCGACGCTGCGTCCAACAGGTCGTCGTGTCCCGAGAGAAACGGGAGGCTAAGGTCCAGTTGATCCCACTTCCGGTCGGCGGCCCCTGGAGCGTCGCCTCTATGGAGCGGCGCGCGGAGCTGTAGAAGCATCCGGCTAGGCTGCCCCTACGGTTCCTGGCCTTCCTGCCTCCCCCACTCACTCCCCGCTAGGCTCTCGACGACGCGGTCCCAAGCATTGTTGATGTCGTCGCGTCGAGACACGTACAGCTTGTCCGACGGTGGATACGCCATGAGCATCGTCGCCGAGTAGTTCAGGACGACTTGCATCACTTCGCGAAGCTCGTCGACTTCGGTTTGAGCAGACGCCCCACCCTCCACGCGCGCACGACAGTCCGCCGCGGCGGACTCACACACACGTTGAACCTGGCTCGAGTCCCACCACTTGCCCCAGAAGTTCAGGCCGACGAAGAGAGCCAGGGCCGGAGGAATTACCTTCGAGACCACGGGCCCCTCCGGGCCATATAGCACGAAGAGCAGTGCAACGAGCGCCAGCCCGCTCGTGCCAACAGCTTTCCGCCAGAAAGCCTTGGCCATCCGCCCCTGCAGGTCTTCCGACCAGAAGGCCGACTCCCACACGAGCATCCACAGACGTTTCGGTCCCGGCTCCAGGTGCGACGTGTAGTACGGCTCGTCATCGGCCTTGAGCTCGCCATACCGACGCTCGAGCGGGGCCAGGTTCGACTGCGAGATGCGGCACCCTAGTCCGTCACACAGGAGGTACTGACGCCGAATTCCCTCGCCCCGGCCGAACAAGTCCCGGAACCGGCAGCTCTGGTACTGTTCAGCGGCGAGGAATGCGACGGAGAGCACACCAGCTCCCCACCCAACAAGGCCCCACTCTTCCGGCACCAGGACCGCAAGCACCGCGACCACGCCCAGCGCAAGGGCGAGGCGTTCCGAGTTGACGAGCTTCTCTCTCGCTTCGGTGAAGCTCGTCTGCATGTACGGCTTCAGCTTCTTCGGTTCTTGCATGCTCTCTTCCTCTAGTAGTACGCCGGGAACGCGTCCGCGTAGACCTTGTCCCACCACCGGAACGCCTCCGCTATACGGTCGCCCTTCTCGGCTGTACGAGCGTTGACCGCCCACCCGTGGGCATCCGAGACTTTCGTCTGCGCGAGCAGTCGCGTGATGGCGTCGTCACACGCACTCACCGTCCCCGAGATCCCTCGAGGGTCTGGGAAGGACGCCAGGCCCCGGTCCTTGAGCAAGCCGAGGGCGTTACTTACGTCGATGGAGTAGACGATGGAGCTCTCCGCCGCGGCGTATTTCGTGACGAATAGCTCGAGGTAGAACGACGAGATTCCCACGTTCCGCTTGAAGTTCCACGCCTTCACGAAGCGGATGAGCGGCTTGACCTTGCAGCTCAGGCCGGAGTTCGTGTTCGCCACGTAATTGTTGTGGCTCTCGGGGCTCGACTTGAGCCACCCTCCACGTCCGTCGGCGATGTCGTACATTGCGTAGCCGAGCTTCGTGCTCCCCATGCGGCGCGCTGGGACAACCTCCGTCCACTCGCTCTTGTCGTTCCCGAAGGGGACGAGAATTGCGGGAGCGTCCACCTTGACGCCCGTCCGCGGGAATCTCGCGTCCAGGACCCGGCACACCTTCCGAAGGAAGATGGCAGAGTCGGCGTCCACGTGCTGCTTCGGAAACTCCGCGAGGTTGTCCACGTCGCTGTAGCCGTGGACGCTCGTCCCGTTCCCGAAGGAGCCCATGCGGAAGAACCGCGTGATACCGAAGTTTCGCTTGAGGCAGTCCTCGATGGATGCGCGATGTCGCTTCGCCCGTTCCGTGTCTCCGCCAGTCGGCGTGAGCCCACCCAGGAGGTTGCTGAACCCCTCTTCGACCGTCTTTGCCATCAGACCCACCCCTCGAAAGCACTCCCGAAGGGGATCAGGTCGTTGTCGATCCGGCTTTCGCACATCACGACTGCCCTCCCGTCGTCTCGCGGATCTGCTCGATCTCGCGCATGACCTTCTTCTTCATCTTGTCAGCGCGATCGAGGATCTTGCTCCCTCCGGAACTGACCGTGTTGGCCGACTTCTGGATCGCGTCCAGATCGCCGAGGGCGGACTCGATCCGCGACGCTGCACGTTCGATCTCCAATCGATCGAGCTCGTGGTCAGCATCGCCTGATCCGGCCGCGACCAGGCCCCGCGCCAGCTCCAGGGCTGCCACCAGGATAGGGTCCGTGGAGGCATCCTCGGCGTCCCATACCACGAAGATGTCGTCGCCCCTGCGGGCCAGGCAGTCTAACTCGTCGGGCGCGGTCCGTGCAGAGAACACGAAGAGCCCGACACCTGACGCACGGTTCTTACGCGCTTCCTCGATCTCCTCGGTGGCGCGCTGCATCGTGTAGCTCTGGTCCTGCTTCGCCTCGACGACGATGCGAGATCCAGCGGCACGATGATCGGGACCGAGCTCGACCACGCAGTCCCCCTTCTTGCAGTGGTTGATGTGGCCGGTGGTCGCGCCGGTGCGCTCGACGAGGTCGCCACTTCCCATGGCCCGATCCTCGAGGAACATCGCCAGCTCTGTCTCGAACTCCTCGCCGTGGCGCGTCGATCGGTCACGCTCTTCGCGGCGAGCGTTGAGGTCCGCCAGCGACTCGCGTACCTGCTGGTGGAACAGGTCGTTCTTCTTCTGCTGCTCCGCGAAGAGGCCCTCGAGCTGCTTCTTCATGCGGGCCAGGGCCGAGCTCTCATCGTCGAGCGAGAACTCCGCGCCGATCTGACGTTGCGTGCGATCGACGCGCTCGACGAGCCGCGACAGGGCCGAGTTCTCGTCGTCGAGGGAGAACTCCTCCACGATGGAGTCCACCTTCTCGGCGAGCGCCTTGCGCGTCCGGTCGGTCTTCTGCTCGAGCTCCTGGAGCAACCGCACGAGTGCCCCGTCAGGGTTGTCGAGGGAGAACTCCTTCACGAGCCCGTCCCGGTGCCCGCGTACGACCCCTTCGACCGTCTCCTTCAACTGTCCGATCGCGCCATCGGCGTCCTCGGGGTTCAAGGCGCGGTGCAGGCTGCCGTCTTCGCCGAGGTAGGCCTCGAGTGTGCTGCTGAGCGTCGATCCCTCGCTGTCGACGTGCTTACGCATGACCGACTCGAGCTCCCCGCCGTTCTTCAACAGGTGCTCGATCCGCTCGTGAAGCCGGCCACTCTTCGGGTCGAAGTACTCCTTCAACGTTCCGGCTAGCTTCTGGTCGACGCGCTGCTCGTGGCTCGTCAGCAGTGAGCCCAGGCCCTCGAGCAGTCGCTCGCCCTCCCCACGCACAACGCCAGCGTCGATCTGGCCCTGGGCCTGCTCCAGGGCCAGGGTCCCGATCCGCAGCGCGGTGAGCGCAAACTCCTCCCGCGGCCGCCCGGCCTCGCAGGCCTCCAGCGCGCCCACCAGGCGCACATCGCGAATCAGCAGGCGAAGCTCCATCTCCTCCTGAGGGGGGATTGGGCGTGCGGAGGTCCCGTCGAACGTGCTCACGAGACCACCTCGGTTCCAGCATGACCGTCAGCGGCGTGCCGCCCACCCGAATACGGGTCGGCTTGGATGAAGGCGATCCGGGTCCCCCCCGAGGGGATGATCCGGCATGGGGAGAGGGGAATCTGATGCTGCATTTGCGGGCTCCGGTGAGGCGGCGGCTGAAACAGGCGCGCCGCTGGATTCAAGTTATCTTAGCCGGCAAACTTGCCGGCCACCAAATGCTACCCCCCGATGCCTCGCGCAACAACACTTCTTTGCTTTTTTGCCGGCAAAGTTGCCGGCATCCACCTCGTGATCTAGGATACGGCCCATGGAGACCTGGCAGCCCCCCGCGGACCCCACCACCACCCAAAGAGCGGGCCTCCGCTTCGGTGACAAGGGCACCCACACCAGCCGCACGATGATGCTGGCTGAGATCACCGAGCTCCTCGAGGCCACCCCGCTGGAGGCCGACCGGGCCGCCTACGCCGAGGCCATCATCGAAGACAACGCCCTCGGCAAGCAGACCGCTGCGACCCGCCGGCTCACGAATCAGCGCCTGGGAGAGCTCTACGGCTTGGACCCCGGCGTCCCCCTCTTCCGGGTCCTCCGCCGGCTCTGGACCGTGGACGAGCCCGGGCGCCCCCTGATCGCTCTCCTCTGCGCCTTGGCCCGGGACCCCCTCCTCCGCGCCACAGCGCCCGCGGTGCTTCAGCTCCCCGAGGGCTCCGAGCTCATCCGCGCGACCCTGCTCGACGCAATCCGCGAAGCGGTCGGTCACCGCCTCAACGACGCCATCCTCGACAAGGTGGCCCGCAACACGGCGAGCTCCTGGGCGCAGTCCGGCCACCTGAAGGGTCGTGTGCGCAAGGTCCGCCAGCGCGTCGATCCAACGCCCGGCTCCCTCGCCGCTGCGCTTTGGCTGGGCACTGCCGAAGGCCTGGCCGGCGAGCAGCTCCTCGACTGTCAATGGGCACGTGTCCTGGACCGCAACGGCGGCCAGCTCGTTCCCACCGCTCTCCAGGCGAAGCAACTCGGTCTGATCCACGCACGCATCGGCGGCGGCGTCATCGAGATCGACGCCAGCAGCCTCGACGCCGTTCAACTGGGTTCCTGAACCATGGGCAAGATCGAAGACCTCGCAGCCGTCTACGGGCGCCACGTCAGTGCTCCCTGGCAACGAACGATCGCCGGCGCCCAACGGGTGATGCTGGTCGTCTACGAGAAGGAGCTAGAGCGCAGCCTGCGCGCTCGGATCGGTGAGTTCGAACAGGCGACCCTTCGGAGCGGCCACGAGTGGCAGCTCATCAACTGCACGACCTGGTTCGCCGAATGGATGGCCGCGGACGAGTACCGCGAGTCCTACTTCGAAGAGCCCTCCCTGCTCGCCATGAAGCTCGAGGGCGAGTTCAAGAGCCTTGCGAGCAAGCGGCTCACGGACGCGCTCGCAGAAGCAAACGAGAACACCGTCGTCGCCATCCTCGGAGCCGCGTCCCTCTTCGGGTTCCTGAGCATCTCCGAGCTGGTCCGGGAAGTCGAGCAGTCGATCGACGGTCGCCTGCTGATCTTCTTCCCGGGCACGAAGAACGACAACAACTACCGCCTGCTCGATGCCCGGGACGGCTGGAACTACCTCGCGAACGGCATCACGCTCCATGGAGAGGGAGTGACCCAATGAAGCTCTACGAAGTCCTCGACCGCGATCCGCGGACCGGCCGCCTCGCCAACAACGGCCAGGCCCGCATCACCGACCAGACCGACGAGAAGGCGATCCTCGAGCTGCGAGCCGAGCTCGAGACCTTCGTCTGCGAAGGGCAGTTCGGGAACGCGATCCAGCTCATCCTGGAGCGCTACCTTGGCAACCTTGGGCACACGAAACAGGACTCCGCATGGGTGAGTGGCTTCTTCGGGAGCGGTAAGTCGCACCTGCTCAAGATGCTCACGCATCTGTGGAGCAATACGGAGTTCAGCGACGGGTCCACGGCTCGCAGCCTCATTCGGGGAGGCCTCCCGGCGGAGATTGAAGCGGCACTCCGAGAGCTAGACACGCAGGCGCGACGCTCCGGTCTGCCGCAGCTGGCCGCGGCCGGAACACTCTTGAGCGGCAACGACCGGGTGAGAGAGACGGTCCTCTCGATCATCCTCCGTGCTACCGGCTGGCCGGCCCAGTACCCGCAGGCCAAGTTCTGCTTCTGGCTAAGGGAGCAGGGCTGGCTCGACCAGGTCCAGTCCGCCGTCACGGATGCCGGTCGCGAGTGGGGTCACGAACTCAACAACCTTTACGTCAGCCCCCACATTCGGAAGGCCTTGCTCACGGCGGATCCGACGCTCGCACAAGACGAACGAGGAGTAGGGAAGGTCCTTCAGAGTCAATGCCCGCAGCTGACGACCGACATCACGACCGACCAATTCACGGAGGCCGCGAAGCAAGCACTTCAGACTGAAGGTGACCTCCCCCTCACATTGATCGTGCTAGATGAAGTTCAGCAGTACGTCAATGAGGCCAGTGGACGAGCCTCGATCATCACGGACGTCGCCGAGGCACTGCAGACGCAGTTCGACAGTCGCGTCATGTTAGTGGGCGCTGGGCAATCCGCGCTTTCCGCGGGAACGCCCTCGCTGATGTACCTTCGCGATCGGTTCACAATTTCCATCGAACTCGCCGATGCGGACGTCGAGGCCGTTACCCGCAAAGTCCTGCTGCACAAGAAACCCAGCGCCGAACCGGAGATCGAGGCGGTGCTGGAGCGCAACGCTGGAGAGATTGCACGACACCTCCAAGGGACCAAGATCGGTCAGCGCCCGGAAGACCAACGGGAACGCGTCGGCGACTACCCCCTGCTTCCCACCCGTCGAAGATTCTGGGAGGCGTGCTTTCGGGCCGCGGACGCCGCCGGAACCCAGAGCCAACTTCGGTCCCAGCTCCGCATCCTTCACGACTCGATCCACGGGATTAGCGAGTGCCACTTGGGGACGGTCGTGCCGGCAAGCGACCTGTACAACGCCCTGGCTTCCGACCTGGTGAACACCGGCGTCCTCCTGAACGAGATCAACACCCGCATCCAGAAGCTGGACGACGGAACCAAGGAGGGCCGTCTACAGCGCGACCTATGCGGCCTCGTCTTCCTGATTGGAAAGCTCCCCCGTGAGGCTGGCGTCGACCTGGGCGTTCGGGCCAATGCGACCGCCCTCGCCGATCTCATGGTCGACGACGTGACCAAGGACTCGGGACCCTTCCGCAACCAGGTAGCGAAGACCCTCGAGAAACTCGCGGACGACGGCACGCTCATGCAAGTGGGCGACGAGTATCGCCTCCAGACGACCGAGGGAGCTGAGTGGGATCGCGCGTACCGTGAAAAGCAGGCGTCCCTTCGTCAGAACGAGGTCGAGATCTCCACGCGGCGCGACCACCTCCTCGGCCAGCTCGTCCAGCAGACCATCGGGGACATCAAGCTGATGCACGGAGCGGCCAAGATTCGTCGCAGCTTGAACATGCACGTCGGCGGGGAGCCCCCGAAGTCCGGCGGTGATCACATCTCCGTCTGGCTGCGTGATGGCTGGTCCTGCGCTGAGAAGGACGCCATCGGGGACGCACGCCGACTCGGTCAGGACGACCCCACCCTCCACATTCACCTCCCCAAGAAGAGCGCCGACGACCTGAAGGGCCGCATCATCGATGCAGGAGCTGCGCGTCAGGTCCTCGATCACCATGGCGTGCAGGCGACCCCCGAAGGCCAGGAGGCGCGCGAAAGCATGGAGAGTCGGCAACGCGCCGCAGAAGCCAGCCGCGACGCGATCATCCGAGAGGTACTCCACGCGGCGAAGGTGATCCAAGGCGGCGGCAGCGAGATCTTCGGCGACAGCTTGGCGGACAAGATCCGCTCTGGAGCCGAGGCGTCGCTCGCACGCCTGTTCACGCGCTTCGACGACGGAGATCACCGCGCCTGGGAGGTGGCCGTCAAACGGAGCAAGGATGGTTCGGATGAGCCGTTCAAGGTCGTGGGCTGGGACCAGGCAACCGAAGACCATGCCGTCGCGAAGGAAGTCCTCGTAGCAGTCGGTGCCGGAGCACGAGGGACCGACGTTCAGAAGACACTGAAGTCGGCGCCCTTCGGCTGGCCCCAAGATGCGGTCGATGCCGCGCTCATCGCCCTCCACCGCAGCAGACACCTTCGTGCGACGAAGAATGGGCAGCCCATTCCCAGCGGCGCATTGGACCAATCCGGAGTGAAGGCCGCGGAGTTCCGCCCCGAGAAGGTGAGGTTGACCACCAAGCAGCGCATCGGACTGCGAGGCCTCTTCGGCGAAGCGGGCATCACCACCGGGAAGGGAGAGGAAGAGCTCCGAGCGCCGGACTTCCTAAGTGCGGTCTCCCAGCGAGCCGCCAGCGCTGGTGGCGCCCCACCGCTTCCCAGCGCTCCGGACGCGAAGCTCGTCGACGATCTCCGTCGACTCACAGGCGCTGAGCAACTGGTCGCCATCTTGGAGAAGAAGGCCGAGCTACAGGACCTGATGCGCACGAGCCTTGTGCTTGCCGATCGTGTCGCCGAGCGAACTCCAATCTGGGGAACCGCTGAGTTGCTCCACAATCACGCCGCAGGCCTTTCTGTCGCGGACGAGGTTGGGAAGGAACTCGAGGCGATCAAGGACCAGCGTTCCCTTCTGTCCGAAACGGATCACATCTCCCCGCTGACCGCGAAGCTCGCCGGCACTCTGCGCGAAACGTTGACGGAGAGGCATGCCGAGCTGTGTGCGGCTGTCGAATCGGCTGAGGCTCAGCTCGCAACTGATGCCACATGGCAGAAGCTTGATTCTGCGTCGCATGAGGAGATTCGCCGCGCTGTGGGCCTTGACACACCGCCCTCCCTGTCGATCGCGAGCAACGACGCGCTGCAAGATGCCCTTGGCCGTCGCCCACTCCCGGGCTGGCAGGAAGCCATCGACGCAGTTGGTCCTCGTGTTGCCCGAGCGCTTGGCGCCGCTGCTGAGCGCTTGAAGGCAGCGGATCCCACAAGGGCGACAGTGAGTGTGTCGATCCGACGCGGAACCCTGACCGACGAAGCCCAGGTCCGCCAGTGGCTCGCGGAGCATGAATCCAAGCTCCTCGAGGCCGTCGCCAAAGGCCCCGTGATCGTCAACTAGAGACCCGAGATGGCCCACCTCCCCACCAACCTTCGCAGCCAGCTCGAGAAGGTGATCAAGGCCGCGCGGCGCGAAGCCGAGGCCGGCGCGCGAAATGCGCTCGAGTTTCTGGCGGTGGCTCACCACGAGCCGCATGGCTCGATGACGCCCGACGAACGTGCCCTCCGCAACCGCCTTCGCGCGCACGGACGACAGCTCGGGGACGTACGCGATAAAGCCAGTGGGCGTCAGTCCATTGAGCGCCTCGTTCACGAGGTCGCCTACGAGCACTGGCATCGGATGCTCTTCGCCCGTTTTCTTGCTGAGAACGGCTTGCTCATCGAGCCAGAGAACCAAGTTCCGATCAGCAGAGAGGAGTGTGAGGACCTGGCCCGAGACGCCGGCGAAGACCCGCACTCCATGGCGGCTCGCTTCGCCCAGGACGCTCTCCCGCAGATCTTCAGGGCAGGTGACCCCGTACTCGAGGTCTCCTTGGCATCCAACAGCCGACAGGCCTTGGACCGGTTGCTCGACAGCCTGCCCGTCACGGTCTTCACTGCCGACGACAGTCTCGGCTGGACCTACCAGTACTGGCAGGCGGACAAGAAGGACGCCGTCAACGAGTCGGGCAACAAGATCGGCGCCGATGAGCTGCCGGCCGTCACCCAGCTCTTCACCGAGCACTACATGGTGCTCTTCCTCTATCACAATGCGATCGGCGCCTGGCGCGCGGGGAAGATCCTTGCCGCTACTCCCAGCCTCGCCGAAACCGCGGCGTCCGAGCAGGAGCTTCGCGACGCGGTGCGACTCGGCGGTGCCGGCGGCTACGACTTCGAGTACCTGCGCTTCGTCCGAACCGAGGTCGCGGGCGACGAGGACGGAAAGCGCACCGGCCCCTGGCGGCCTGCCGCCGGAAGCTTCGACGACTGGCCGGCAGATGCCAAGGACCTCACGATCCTCGACCCCTGCTGCGGCAGCGGTCACTTCCTCAGGGCGGGCTTCGATCTGATGGTGCGGCTGCGGATGGACGAGGAAGGCCTCGGGCTTGAAGACGCGATCCGCGCCGTCGTCTCAGAGAACCTCCATGGCCTCGAACTCGACCCACGCTGCACCCAGATCGCGGCCTTCAACCTCGCGATGGCGGCATGGAAGATGGCTCGCAACCCGATCGACCTGCCGGCGGTGCACATCGCCTGCTCGGGTCTGGCGCTCGGTTCGACAAGAGCCGAATGGGTGAAGATCGCCGGCGGCGAGAGCCGCCTGCAGGTTGGCATGGAGCAGCTCTACGAACTCTTCGGTCAGGCCCCGACGCTGGGCTCGCTGCTCGACCCGCGCACAATCGGCGGCGGTCTCTTCCACGCCAACTTCGATGAACTCGCCCCGCTGCTCGACGAAGCGCTCGCGAAGGAGTCCGCCACCACCGACGCGCCGGAAGCGACCGAGCGGGTAGTGGCGGCAAAGGGCATGGCGACGGCGGCGGACCTGCTCTCACGGCGATACACGCTGTGCATCACGAACGTGCCGTACCTCGGTCGTGGCCAGCAGGAGCAGATCCTCGCCGACTACGGCGCTACGGTCCACCCAGAGGCCAAGAACGACCTCGCGACGATGTTCGTGGAGCGGATGCTGAGCTGGGTCGAGCCGAGCGGATCAATCGCCGCGGTCACTCCGCAGAACTGGCTCTTCCTGACGAGCTACAAGAAGCTCCGGGAGAAGCTGCTCAATCGGCGGAGTTGGGACTTCGTCGCGCGCCTGGGGCCGAAGGGCTTCCAGACGCCCATGTGGGACTTCAACGTCATGCTGCTGACGCTCTCCGCCCCCCGCGCAGCGAAGGATCATGCATTGACCGGCGTCGATGTCGCTCCGGGGAGGACCGCCGCCGACAAGGCGACGCTCCTCCGCGGCGAGCTGGTCGAGGGCCTCGACCGCGACCTCGACGACTTCGCCGTCAAGGTCGTCGAGCAAGAGAATCAACTGGGGAACCCTCAGCACCGAGTCACCCTTGCCAAATTGGCTAATGCTGTCTTACTCCAAGAGCTGGCATTGTCACCGCAGGGAATCAAGACCGGCGACGACAACAGGACGAGAAGGTACTTCTGGGAGGTGCCGCTGCACGTCGAGCGCTGGGTGCCCCTCCAGAGCTCCCCTAACAGCATGGAGCCTTTTAGTGGATTCTCCGAAGCGCTCGACTGGAATCTGCAGGGTCGCGATTTGGCACGACTGCAAGGGGAGGCCGCTTGGGGGAAGGTGGGAATCGCAGTAGCGAAGATGGCAAAGATGCCATGGTCCTATTACGTCGGAGACCGGCAGGACAGCAACATCAATGTCGTAGTGCCCGTCAACCCAAGAGACAACAGTGCAATCGCAGCGTTTGTCACTAGCGAAGACTATCGATCGCTCGTGCGCGAGATTGATCAAGCTCTAGCGATCACTAACGCAACGATGGTCCAAGTCCCTTTCGATCGCGAACATTGGACCAAGGTCGCCGCCACGAAGTATCCGAACGGCCTCCCCGAACCCCAGTCAAACGACCCCACGCAGTGGCTCTTCCACGGGCACCCCGCCGGCATGCTCGAAGCCGGCGATGCCCGTGAGCCAAACCCCGCTGATCTTCTGCAGGTCGCTGTCGAACGCTTGCTCGGCTACCGCTGGCCTCCTGAACTCGACCCCGACATGCGACTCGACGCCCACGCTCGCGAGTGGGTCGCGAAGTGCGACGACCTGCTCCCCTTCGCCGACGAGGACGGCATCGTCTGTCTCGAAGCCACCAAGGGCGAGCCTTCTGCCGCAGACCGTCTGCGCTCGCTGCTTGCTGCGGCGCTCGGCGACGACTGGTCGGCGGCCCGTGAACGCGAGTTCCTCGCCGCGATCGCCTCGGCCAAATCGACCGAGAAGAAGACCGCCAAGCCCGCGAGCAGCCTCGAAGACTGGCTGCGGGACGACTTCTTCACCGAGCACTGCAAGCTCTTCCACCATCGCCCCTTCGTCTGGCACCTCTGGGATGGCCAGAAGCACGGCTTCCAATGCCTGGTGAACGCCCACAGACTGACCGGTTCCGATGGTGAGGGACGCAAGACCCTTGAAGCGATCGCTTACGCCTACCTCGGCGACTGGATCGGCCGACAGAAGTCGGCGGTGGTGCAGGGGAAACAAGGCGCCGACGCCCTGCTCGCCGCGGCCCTGCACCTGCAGGGCGAGCTCGAGAAGATCCTCGACGGTGAGCCGCCTTACGACCTCTTCGTGCGCTGGAAGCCACTCCACGAACAGGCGCTTGGCTGGGAGCCGGACATCAACGATGGCGTGCGGCTGAACATCCGCCCCTTCATGGCC
>Ga0114933_10004625_pt1 | contig 12782 bp, 11 predicted proteins | sample 4SBtaG_FD_89691 | JGI IMG/M metagenome (GOLD analysis project Ga0114933, IMG submission 89691) | Deep subsurface microbial communities from Kolumbo volcano to uncover new lineages of life (NeLLi) - 4SBTROV12_W25 metaG | ecosystem: Environmental > Aquatic > Marine > Volcanic | place: Kolumbo...
AACTATTTATCCCTGGTGAGCAACCGCGCTCCTTTCTTTTTATTCATGTGTATTTGGTCTATTTCTCTTGTTTTTTTCATATAGCTCGGCTACAATTAAGGCAGAATTCGATAATACCTGCGTATGAATGGTGATTTTGTTAAAGAAATGAAAGAGATCCTCCTCACGGAAAAAGGAAAGCTCGAACAGGAGCTCTCTAAATTTGCGCATCGAAAAACTGGATCATCTGTAGACTACGACGCGGATTTCCCCGACTTTGGCGATGACGAAGACGAAAACGCAACCGAAGTTGCCACATACAGCAACAACCTTTCCTTGGAATCTGAGCTAGAAAAAGCTCTTCGTGACGTGATGAACGGCCTCAAACGGATCGAAGACACCTCCTACGGAACGTGTAAATACTGTAAATCAGAGATCGCGGAAGCACGGTTACGAGCCCGTCCAACATCCACTTCCTGTATTGCATGCAAGAAAACACTCACACAAGAGATGTAAAAGACGCACGCCTAGCTAGAACCTCCGTGCTCCTTTCACTATTCCTTGTCGGAATCGACGGAGTCCTAAAGTGGCATGCGATTACATACCTCCCGGAAGGGGGGTATTTACATCCCATTATTGATTACGCCCTGCACAAAAACCCAGGTATAGCTTTTGATATTCCAATCCCTCTTGAAATCGTAGCCATCCTAACGGTGCTCATTTGCGCTATGCTCCTTTCTTACGCCAAAAAACACTACGCTGCGTCACCTCTTCTTTCTGCCTCAGCTCTTGTTGTCTTTATTGGGGCACTTGGTAATCTCGCAGATAGGCTCTTAAACGGATTTACAACGGACTACATCATTCTCTTGCGCACATCAGCTATAAACATAGCGGATATCCTGATTCTACTTGGCACCATAGCTCTCCTTTGGTACAGTAAAGACAGACCTGTTAAACATATCTAACCTGAGCAACTACCTGCTCACCGATTCCCCCATACTTTTTGTATGGGATCTATTTATATCCGATCATGCTCCTCTTTTGGACTCGAGACAACACCAATCATCGTAGAAGCGGACATCTCTTCCGGACTTCCGTCCTTTAAAATTGTTGGTCTTCCGGATGCTGCCGTCTCCGAAGCAAAAGAACGTGTACGCGCCGCTATTAAAAATAGTGGGTTCCCGTTTCCAAGAACGCGTATCACCATCAACCTCGCTCCTGCTGACGTAAAAAAGCATGGCCCCGCCTACGATCTCCCTATTGCTATTAGCATTCTTTTAGCGTCTGGCGCTATTGAGCAATCTGCAAGCCTGGACCGCTCTGTACTCCTTGGCGAACTCGCGCTAAACGGAGACATAAAACCAGTAAAGGGAGCGCTCCTTGCCGCAATTTGTGCGAGAGACCACGACATCCCGTCCGTTATTTTAGCAAACGCGAATGCGCAAGAAGCCGGACTCATCCAAAACGTCCACATTCACCCGGTCCACTCCCTTCGTGAACTCGCCCTCTATACAGACGAGGGGAAACCTCTTCCTGTACATATTCGGTCACCGTACCACGTACAGCAAGAAACACCTGTAGACATGCAGGACATTCGCGGACAGGAGCAAGCGAAACGTGCCCTCGAGATCGCTGTCGCTGGCGGACACAATATTCTCCTCTCTGGCTCTCCCGGGTCCGGAAAAAGCATGCTTGCAAAAGCAGCTCCCGGCATTCTCCCGCCTATCACGATAGAAGAATCTATCGAGGTAACAAAAATCCACTCTATTGCAGGATTCACAAGCACAAAGTACCCATTAAAGACAACACGTCCATTCCGTTCCCCGCATCACTCCAGTTCTAATACGTCCCTTATTGGCGGGGGAACGTGGCCAAAACCTGGAGAAATCTCACTCGCACACCGCGGCATTTTATTCATGGATGAATTCCCTGAATTTGAACGGCGTACTATCGAGAATCTTCGAGGACCACTCGAAGACGGAATCGTCACTATCGCGAGAGCCGCAGGAACACTTCAATTCCCAGCGCAATTTATGCTGATCGCCGCCATGAACCCGTGCCCCTGCGGGTCTTTGAACGATCCAAAGAAACCATGCGTCTGCACACCAACGCAGGTAACGAAATACGCGAGAAAAATCTCTGGTCCTATTGCGGATCGTATCGATCTGCATATAGATGTTCCGCGTGTTGACCTCAAAAAACTCAGTTCGAATCATCAGGCTGAATCTTCTAAAACAATTCGTGAACGTGTTGAGCGAGCGCGTGAAATTCAAGCATCAAGATATGCGGACATGAGCGAGAAAACAAACGCAGAAGTCCAAACGAAAAATATTCAATCGAACGTTCTCGCAGAAGAGTCTGCCGTCAATATGCTCACAAAAGCCGCAGAGCAACTTCACTTCTCTGCACGCGGCTACACTCGCACACTAAAAGTCGCGCGCACGATCGCCGACCTCGCAGAATGCGCAACAGTAAAAGAGGAGCACATCCTGGAGGCAGTACGGTATAGGAAGCAGGAGAATCGAATATAGAAAACAGCTCCCCCAGGAAATATATTCCTGAGGGAGAGAAGTTACGCTCGTGCGCGCACGAACGGAGAGGACCACTGAACGGGACGGACGGACTCGAGCGAATCCGGATCATCCTCGACCGACGAGTTCTTGCTCGGGAGAAGACTCCCGAGCCTGGCGGCAAGACGCCTACGAGACACGACGTCAAGGACGCCTGCCTTGTGGTACAGCTCTTCGCCATCCGGCCGCGCCCAGGCGGTCACAATGGTGCGCTCTCGCATTGCGCGAGGCATGCACGCGACGCGAAGGTGCCCGGCGCCAAGACAATTCCCGATCACGAATACACACCCAGGCTCTGCGTCCATACGGCGCGCGAGGTACGGAATGAAGTCATCCGAGAGTTCTCTTCCGTACGGATTCGTGATGCTCGAGGCAAGATGCCGAGCATTGTTTCCCATCGTGATCACGGCCGCTACTGGGTCGAGTTCGTACATAGAGTTCTGCGTCCCGAGAACCCTCGAGTGTTCACACACGTGAAGCGTCGTATTCCCGGAGAGAAGATTCACCGTGCCCTGCCCGGAAGGAAGGACACGATCGGCAAAGTGCGCTTCCGGGATGAACCCGGGGAACGTCCAGCCAAAGGAGTAAACAGTGAGCTGCTGCTGCATGCTGCGAGGTACCTTGTATGGTCAGAAGGGGTAAGAGAGGTGCACGCCACCCTAGCGCACCGCGGGAGTATATAGTGTAAAGGTGAGGTTGTCAAGAGGAAAATGTGTAAAAAAACACGAAAACGCTTTAGATTGCCTAATACGTTCTACCGAATATATTCTAGCGGGTTTTTAAACCTTCCTCCACTAATAACCTCGAAGTGAAGGTGAGTTCCTGTTGAGCGTCCGGTTGTTCCACACAGTCCGATAGCCTGTCCCTGGCTTACATGCTGGCCGTTTGAAACATACATGGAGGCATGGTGACCATAGCGTGTTACAAGGCCGTTTCCGTGATTAATCTCAACGGTGTATCCGTATCCACCCTTCCATCCAACGAACTGAACAATACCGTCCATTGAGGCGTAGTTATTGTTATCCCAGTGACAGTCCACATCGATTCCGGTGTGACGCCAACCGTAATACTGCGTGATTACATGAAGGTCCGTTGGCCAAATCATGTACGCAGAGCCGGCGGCTGGACTGATAGCTGTTCCGCTATTTGCAGACGATCCGCTCGAAGGAGATGTAAGAATCTGACTCACAGCCGTGCTTCTACTTGTTGGAGCAACCGCCGCAACGGATCCGCCAGGAACAATTACCTGGTCACCAATAGAAAGAGTATTCGCATTCCCTAAACTGTTGTAGGCAATAATCTCTTCCTGCGAAACGTCGTACTTCGCAGCAATACGTGAAAGCGTATCCCCGCTTGCGACCGTGTGGAGCACGCCGGACGTTGGGAGGATGGACATCGAATCCCCAGGCTGAAGAACGGAGTTCACGGACAGTCCGTTACTCCAAAGAAGCGTGTTCAGAGAAATGCCGAACTGATTTGCAATACTCGAAAGTGAATCGCCGGACTGAACAAGATACGTTTCAATGTCTTGACGAGGCGCTACCGACTCAACCGAATCAGAAACACTTGGAGCTGTAATGATGCTTCCTCCAATAAGAGAAACAGTGCCGGTTTCAAACGAACCTAAATCATCCACGCCCTTCGAAAGAGCAGAGAGCGCACCACCTGAACGGTAGCTCACACTATTCAATGCAAGAGAGGAATATTCACCGGCGTATTCTTCGATCACCTGTACCTGATCATCACTCACAAGCGCATAAAGCAGCGTCTTCTCACCGAACGTCTCTGCGCGCACTTCGTTTGTTTGTAAATTGAGTACCCCAACTCCGAACGCGATCGCTGCAACTACCGTGTGCACGGCGTATCTGTTTGTAATGAGCGCCATGAGTCCGCTCTTTGCCGGCTTCCAAAACGCCAGGAACCTGCGACGAACTGGGAAGTACACCTTATATAAAGGAATAATGATAAAGGAAATAGCCGCGCCGAGGAGCCATTTAAACGGCGCAAACGTAATAGAACACACCTTTAATACGTGCGGTTTAAGCCAAACAAGAAGGTGAACGACCTTCAGACTCAGTGAAACAAAAATTTGCTTAATTTGGCTAGAAATATGGAACGGTTTTACGCTCTATCGCGCCAAAGAACCTACCACGAACAGGGCTATTCGTCAACACCAACATGTCATTGACAATCAAGGCTAGTCTCCGTATGATACCACCGTTTTCTAACTTATCTATACGATTATGGACATCGCTACGTATTCTCTCGCGATTGTTGCCGTTGCCGTTGTGTATACGGGAATGCTCATTCGCTGGATCCTTAAACTTCCTGCAGGAGAAGGGAAGATGAAAGGAATCGCTCTTGCTATTCAGGAAGGAGCGAACGCCTACCTCGCTAGACAGTATCGTGTTATCGCTATTATTGGGGCAATCATTTTCTTCGCCCTCGCGTTCATGCTTGGATGGACCGTTGCCTTTGGCTTCCTTGTTGGAGCCGTCCTCTCCGGACTAACCGGATACATTGGAATGCTTGTTTCCGTACGTGCAAACGTTCGTACAGCGGAAGCTGCTAAGACAAGCATCGAGAAAGCACTCTCGGTTGCTGTGAAGGGTGGAACCGTTACAGGACTCTTCGTCGTAGCTCTTGGACTCCTCGGTGTTGTAAGTTTCTACATGATAACGCGTGACGTAGACGCTCTTATCGGACTCGGGTTCGGTGGATCGCTTATCTCCGTGTTCGCTCGCCTTGGTGGAGGAATCTTTACAAAAGCTGCAGACGTTGGAGCGGACCTTGTTGGAAAGGTTGAAGCCGGCATCCCGGAAGACGATCCACGAAACCCGGCCGTTATTGCAGACAACGTTGGAGACAACGTTGGAGACTGTGCCGGAATGGCAGCAGACCTCTTTGAAACGTACGCCGTAACCATGATTGCAGCCATGCTTCTTGGAATGCTCGCGTTTGGAAACATCGAAGCCGTTATCACCTTCCCATTCGCAATCGGTGCCGTTGCTATTATCACTTCCATTATTGGAACGTTCTTTATTAAACTCGGACCAAGCAAGGCGGTTATGCCGGCTCTCTATAAAGGACTCGGTGTTACGGGTGTTCTTTCTGCAGCAGCCTTTTACCCGCTCACACAGAACATCTTGGGAGGTGTTGAAGGAATCGACGCAATGGCTATTTATTGGTCACTCCTCGTTGGACTCGCTGTTACAGCTCTTCTTGTATTCATCACTGAATACTACACCTCTACAGACTACAACCCGGTAAAGAACCTCGCTGCAGCTTCTCAAACAGGACATGGAACAAACATCATCGCAGGACTCGCGCTTTCTATGCGCTCTACTGTGTATCCTGTTCTCGTGATCGTTGCAGGTATCCTCGCTTCTTACTGGCTTGCAGACATCTATGGTGTTGCAATGGCCGTTATGAGCATGCTCTCCGTTACAGGAATGATCGTTACGCTCGACGCCTACGGACCAATTACGGACAACGCAGGTGGAATCGCTGAAATGGCGCACCTCGACAAAGACGTTCGAGAAATTACAGACAAGCTCGACGCCGTTGGGAACACGACAAAGGCCGTTACAAAAGGATACGCGATCGGTTCTGCCGGACTCGCAGCCGTCGTACTCTTTGCAAGTTACACGGAAGAACTTAGTCGAAGAGGAGCTGAATACGAATTCGCTATCGACAACCCGTACGTTCTTGCCGGACTCTTTATTGGAGGACTTCTTCCGTACATTTTCTCAGCCTACGCTATGGAAGCCGTTGGAAAGGCAGCCGGAAAAGTCGTGGAAGAAGTACGACGTCAGTTCAAGGAAATTAAAGGAATTATGGACGGCTCCGGTAAACCAGATTACAGCCGCGCCGTTGATATCGTTACAAAAGCAGCGATCGGCGAAATGATCGTTCCAGCTCTTCTCCCGGTACTCGTTCCAATTCTTGTTGGATACGTGCTTGGGCCAGAAGCGCTCGGTGGACTCCTCATTGGATCCATCGTAACCGGAATCTTCCTCGCGATCAGCATGACAACCGGTGGTGGAGCTTGGGACAACGCGAAAAAGTACATCGAAATGGGAAACTACGGTGGAAAGAAATCCCTCGCCCACGAAGCGGCGATTACTGGAGACACCGTTGGAGACCCATACAAAGACACTGCGGGGCCTGCTATTAACCCGATGATCAAAATCATCAACATCGTAGCCCTCCTCATTGTAGGAATCCTCGTTTAAAGAAAAGATCAGAGCGGATCCCTTGGCGGATCAGTTCGGATAAGGAAAGACCGGAGCGTAAGCTTCGGTCTTTTATTCTTGACGAAAAACGTCATTTTCGATATATTCGCCACCTGAAGATACACGTATTTATCTATGTCATACACACTTGAAACCAAAGACAATAAGGCTACTTTCACCCTCACCATTCCAAAAGATGACGTTCTTGAAGGGATGCAAAAGGCAGCAACGCAACTTGCAAAAGAAACGAAGATCGACGGATTTCGGCCTGGAAAAGCTGGGTACGACGTTCTTGTACAGCGGTTTGGAGAGATGAAGATCCTCGAAGCGGCCGCGGAAGGACTTATTCGCCGAGCGTTTGTAGAAGCGATGATCGCTGAAGACCTCGAGACCTGCGGTCAGCCATTCTTCAACCCTGTTAAGATGGCGCCAGGAAACGACATGGTCATCACTGCAGAGGTATCCCTCTACCCGCAGCTCGAGAAGCTCGCAAACATTGAGAAGCTAAACGTACAAGCAAACTCAGCTGAACCAACGGAAGAGGCGATTACACGCGCAAAGAAAGACCTTACGCTCATGCGCACAAAAGAAACGCGCGTAGAAGGAGATCGCGCAATCGCAAAGGGCGACAAAGTCGTCATCAACATGGTTATGAAGCGTGAAGGCGTTGTTGTAGAAGGTGGGGAAGCGCAGAACCATGGAATCTACACGGGCGAGAGTTACTTTATTGAAGGATTCATCGATGAAATTCTTGGACTGAAGGAAGGCGCGTCCAAAACATTCAAACTCAAGTTCCCGAAAGAGCACTACCTTAAACATCTTTCCGGCAAAGAAGTTGAATTCAATGTAGACGTGAAGGAAGTATTCACACTCGAAGCGCCAGAGATGAATGACGAGTTTGCAAAATCTCTTGGACTCAAGGACGTAGAGGAACTGAATGAGAAACTCACGGAAAACCTAAAAATGGAAAACGAGCGGGAAGAAGCCGTACGACTCGATAAAGAAGTTCTTGACCTCGTTGCCCAAAAATCAGATTTTGAAGCGATCCCTGAACTTCTTGTAAACCAGGAAATCGAAAAGATGATCCACGAACTCAAACACAACGTGAGTTCGCAGGGCGCGGAATTCGAACAGTATCTCTCATCCATCGGAAAGTCGCTCGCAGACCTCAAGCTAGATTTTGCGCCAACAGCAATGACACGAATTAAGGTAGCGATTATCCTGAAGGAAGTTGGAAAGAACGAAGCGATTGAAGTGCCGGAAAAGGAACTCGACCTAGAACTCGACCGCATCGCAGAACGCTACAGCGAAGACGAAGACGCTCGTAAGCGTGTATACGAACCGGTATACCGCGAATACGTGAGCACGCAAATGCGAAACAGAAAAGCGATCGAATTCCTGAAGGAAAAGATCGTGAAGAAATAAAGGGGGAGATTAGGACGGATCCCTTGGCGGATATAAACGGATCAAAAAAGATGAGACCCCGAGTTGAGCAAGCGCTCTCTCGGGGTTTTTATTTTGAACCTTTTACCATACTCCTCTAGCGCGGTTCTCGAAGTCTTGATACTCTTTTGACATCATACTTTGACGATAACCACCCCTAACCCCTCCTTAAAAAGGAGGGGGATCGGAATTACCTACTATTTATGAGATTTGGAGCACATGTTTCAGCCGCTGGCGGCGTAGATAAAGCTCTCGCACGAGGAGGTGCGCTTGGGTGCGAGGTTATTCAACTGTTCGCTCGCTCACCGCAGGGCGGAAAAGCAAAGGAGATTACGGACGAACTTGTTGCATCGTTTCAGTCTGAAATGAAAGCGCATAGTATTGAAGACGTGTATATTCATGCGCCGTATTACATCAACCTTGCCTCCACAAATCCGCGCATCAAACACGGATCGGTAAGCGTGTTGCGAGACGAATTAGAGCGTGGAACAAAGCTCGGTTGCCGCGCTATGATGTTTCACCCAGGATCCGCAAAGGAAGTCGGCGAAGAAAAGGGAGCGGAGATGGTTATAGAAGGGCTCAATCGAATCATGGACGGCTACGAAGGAAGCTGTCAGCTTCTTATCGAGATCTCAGCGGGCGCGGGCGCCGTAATGGGGGACACGTTCGAAGAGCTTGCAACATTTATTGACGGCGCTGAACGAGGAAAGGACATTGGAGTCTGTTTCGACACACAACACGCGTTCGCAAGCGGATACGACCTACGCACAAAGCAGGATGTCGACGCGACATTTGAAGCATTCGACAAAATTGTCGGACTCGACAAGATGATCGCAAGTCACTGCAACGATTCCAAGATTGAATTCGAAGGCCATAAAGATAGACATGAAAATCTTGGGAAAGGGTTCATTGGAGGAGACGCTTTTCAATTCATCGTAGAACATCCAAAACTCCAGCACATCGACCTCATCCTGGAGACGCCGATGGGCAAAGAAAAAGTGGACCCGCGAGGAGCAGAAGTAGAACTCCTAAAGAAATACAGAGGAAATACATAAAAATACTTTGACAACCATCGGTAAAATTGATATATTTTGATTAGCCAGGTGCGGTTTTTCTACGAACCACGCTCCGGGTGACACAACTAGATTCCCCACGTAGGTGGGGTTTTGTTGTTGAAAAATTTCTGAGGTCAGAAGCGGGCTCGTAGTGGTAACGGTAACCATACCAGGCTTGTCACCCGGAGTTACCGGTTCAAATCCGGAAGAATCACTCTATTCGTCAAGAAACAACCATCAAGATAACCACCCCCTGCCCCTCCTTGAAAAGGAGGGGAGAAAGAATCACGCACCCATGTTACTGGGTGCGTGCTTTAAGGCTTGTCTATACCTCCTTTTGTCCAAGGATGGCAACGTGTAATTCTTCGCGCACCTTTCGTGCATCCTTGTATAACGCCATGTTTTAGAATGGCTTGCCTGGTATATTCACTGCAGGTTGGATAAAACGGACACCACCCGTGCGGTAAAATGTGCTTAAGAGGCCCATGATCTGGAGAGAGTGTTTTTTGATACAGGAGAATAGGAATCGTGACGATCTTACGGATCATACAAGAAGTCCCGCTTTTTTAAACACCTTCATAAGCCGTTCTTCCTTATCCGCATACTCAAGATCGATTGCCTTACTCGAAACGAGCATAACCACATCATACCCGGGCTTGATCCTTTCCACCCTTAATCGCACAATTTCTCGATACTGACGCTTCACTCGCGTACGTTTCACAGCGCTTTTACTCACCTTGAGTCCAGCAACCACCGTAAACCGCGAAACATCCAGATCATTTTTCTTAAACTTAATACCGCAAACAGGATCAAAAACACTTTTCCCTGTCTTTACAACAGACTTTACCTCATTCTCTTTGCGCAATCGGTGCTCTTTGGAAAACATATAGATAGTATAAAGTTGATAGTGAAAAGTTGAAAGTCTAAAAACGAAAACGAGAGCTATGCTCTCGTTTTCTTATTTGAAGCGGAGGGAAACTGCTAGTCGCTTTCGTCCTTTTAGGATGCGGCGCTTAAGCGTATTTCGTCCCGCTTTTGTTCGCATTCGGGCTCGGAATCCATGCTTCCTTGCTCGTCGGCGCTTTTTTGGTTGATACGTTCGCTTTGGCATATAGTTGAATACATTCCGGAAATCCATTCCCTTTCCGTTTTACGAGAGGACAATACCAAAAATAGCGTATTTCGTCAATAGATATAGAATGACGTACAGAATAACCACCCCTAGCCCCTCCTTGAAAAGGAGGGGGATGCACAAAGACACGTTTGCCCCCACAAAATACTTCTGTGCACAACTCTGAGTTTTGTCCACTTTGTCCACAGGTTTTTCCACAGTTCCTGTAGATAGCTTTTGTTTGCGACCTGTGGATATGTGGTGTAAGATACCGGGGTCGTCTTACAAAAATGTCGGTGTGCGCCATCGATATTTAACATTCATTGGAGGGTCTTATGAACACACACGAGTTGTGGCAAGCAACGCTTGGAGAGTTAGAACTCAAGCTAAGCAAAGCCCACTTTACAACCTGGTTCAGAAATACATTCATCGCCGCGTATGGGGATGACGGGATCATCGTTGGTGTTCCAAATACGTTCACAAAAGCGTGGCTTGAAAAAAAGTATCACCGAGACATCCTCCTCTCTTTGCAAAATATTACAGACCGCAACGTTCGCAAGCTCGAATATCGTGTTGAAACACGTACAGCTCCACCAATGCAGATCATTATAGAAAAAGAAACGCCTGCTATTGAAGATTTTTCAAGTGACTCCGGCTCATCTTTAGGATTCACAACCTCGAACTCTCCTCAAGTAAACCAGGACAAGGCCCACACACTCATCAACAACTCCTACACATTTGATTCGTTCGTTGTAGGAAAGCAAAATGAACTTGCACACGCAGCCGCACAAGCCGTTTCCGCTCAACCAGGAGGAACATATAACCCTGTTTTCGTGTATGGAGACGTGGGACTTGGAAAAACACACCTTTTGCACGCAATTGGGAATGAGATTGTAAAAAGAAACAAAGAAGCGAAGGTTTTATACGTAACCTGCGAACGATTCACGAATGATTTTATCCACGCCGTACGTACAGGACATGCAAAAGCCTTTAAAGACCGGTACCGCACCGTGGATCTCCTGCTTATAGATGATATTCAGTTTATTACTGGGAAAGAAGGAACTCAGGAAGAATTTTTCCACACATTCAACACCCTTCACCAGGAAAACAAGCAGATCGTTATCTCCTCGGACCGTCCACCAAAAGCGATCGCCGCTCTTGAAAAGCGTCTTCTCTCGCGATTAGAGTGGGGAATGCTTGTAGACGTTGGAGCGCCGGACCTCGAGACACGCATCGCTATTTTGCAAATCAAGTGCCAGAAACGTGGGCTCGAATTTGAGCGGGACATCCTGCATCACATCGCTTCGAACATCCAATCAAACGTACGCGAACTCGAAGGCGCGCTCAACAAAATCGTTGCCGTGCATCAGTTCAAAAACATCCGGCCGACGCTCGAAACGGTCGCTCCAATCATGGAAACATTCGAGGTCAGTAACCTGAAGAAAACCATTTCTTCAAAACATATTATCGGTACGGTTTCAGAATACTTCGATATCACGATTGACGGCATCCTTGGAAAGAGTCGAGAGAAACGCCTCGCGTTCCCACGCCAAATCATCATGTATCTTCTCCGTGAAGAAATGAAGAGTTCGTATCCTTCTATAGGAACAGAACTTGGCGGGCGAGACCACACCACCGCCATGCATGCGTACAATAAAATTGCTCGACTTCTCGCAGATGACGAACAACTCAAACGAGATCTCGATCTGATTAAGCAAAAATTGTACACAAGCTAAATTGTACACATTCCCTGTGGAAAAGCAGTAAAAACTGTGGAATAACTCTGTGGGTAATATGCGCACAAGTACCGCCCTTCAAAAGGGGGTAAAAATTGTGCACACGTTATTGTATGATCCACGCACGTTCGGTGCACAGAAATTTGCGAGCAGAATCAGCAAACGCTCGCAGAGAAAAAGGACTTACCCCCGCTATCCCCAGCCTTACTATTACTACTGTATATATATCTTAAAACTAATTAATACATAGTCTGTGAAAGTTTCCTGCACGCAAGAAAACCTCACACGTGGTCTCGCTATCACGAGTCATGTGAGTACAAAGAATGTGAACTTGCCAATACTGAACCATGTATTGGTCCGTTCTAATGGAGGAGGAATGCAACTTATTTCTACAAACCTAGAGATTGCTGTTACTTGCACAGTCCGTGGAAAAGTTGAACAAGAAGGGGAGTACACAGTCCCTTCAAAACTGTTTTACGATTTTGTAAACCTACTACCTAACGAACGAGTAGACCTCGATCTTGTCGATGAAGGACTTTCTGTCGCTTGCGGCACTACAAAAACGAAAGTGAAGGGAACGCCGACGGAAGAATTCCCACTTGTCCCTCCTGCTGGCGAGGGAATTCAATTCAAAACATCAGCGAGTTTACTCG
>Ga0114933_10004627_pt1 | contig 12779 bp, 15 predicted proteins | sample 4SBtaG_FD_89691 | JGI IMG/M metagenome (GOLD analysis project Ga0114933, IMG submission 89691) | Deep subsurface microbial communities from Kolumbo volcano to uncover new lineages of life (NeLLi) - 4SBTROV12_W25 metaG | ecosystem: Environmental > Aquatic > Marine > Volcanic | place: Kolumbo...
ATCTGCGATAACCTTTAACTGTAACCAAATCCAAAATTCCTCACCTATTTTTCCACTAGTTTTTTTTCTTGGAGCTCGATTGGTTGAACTTTTAAAACGCAAATTTCCAAATCCTCCTTTTCCACCAGATGCAATTAAGTATCTTTCTTTATTTTTTGTAAAATCATAAATTAAAGTATTATTGTCTTCCTCATAAACTTGAGTTCCTACTGGAATTTTTATAATTAAATCTTTTCCGTTAGCTCCGGTTTTATTTCTTTTACTGCCAGCCTTTCCAGATCCAGCTTTGAAGTGTTGAGTGTACCTAAAATCAATTAGAGTATTTAAATTACGTTCTGACTCAAAAATAATCGCTCCACCATCTCCACCATCACCTCCATCTGGCCCGCCAAATTCTATAAATTTTTCTCTTCTAAAACTAGAAGATCCAGGACCTCCATCACCGGCTTTAATATAAATTTTTGCTTGATCTAAAAATTTCATTTTGGAATATAAAATAACTTAAGTTATTTTTAATTTAATTGGGAACTACAGAAACAAAAGTTCTATTTAATTTAGATTTTTTGAACTTTACTTTACCTTTTACTAATGAAAAAATTGAATGATCTTTACCCATACCAACATTTTCACCTGGGTGTATTTTGGTACCTCTTTGTCTAACAATTATATTTCCTGGTATTACATTTTGGCTTCCATACCTTTTAACGCCTAGACGTCTTCCCTTACTATCTCGTCCATTTCGCGATGATCCACCAGCTTTTTTTGTTGCCATTGAAATTACCTATTTTTTTATAACTTTTTTAACTTTAACTTTTTTATCTTCAATTTTATCTTTTTCAATTTTTTGTGTAGGTTTAGTCAACTTTTTTTCAATTTTTGCTTCGGCAATTATTTTGCCTCCACCTGATAAAATTTTTGTTATCTGTACTTTTGAATGAGTTTGTCTATGACCATTTTTTTTTCTAGAATGTTTTCTTCTTCTTTTATGGAAAACTAAAATTGTTCTATCTTTAATATTATCAAGTAACTTCGCCTCAACAATAGCTCCATTAATATTTGGGTTACCAATTTCTGTATTTTTACTATCATTTAAAAGTAGCACATTTTTAAATTGAATGGTTTTTCCTTTTTCAATATTTAATTTTTCAACTTTTAAGATCTGGCTAGGAGAAACTTTATATTGCTTCCCACCTGTTTCTATAATCGCAAAAGACATAAATTGTGTTCCTTTAATTTTAAGGCAATATAACTTGAAAGATTTTCAAGTCAAGATTAATGATCTAAAATTGATCTTTTAAACTACGTAGTTTTTCAAAAATCTGTTCATCACTTGAATTATTCATATTAAGAATGTTTTTTATAGATGAATTATCACATCTAAGAAATATATTAGTTTTTACTTCTTCTTCTAAAGTTGTTGGGATGGTTGGCATTTTGTTATCATTTCTTTCTTTAACCCAATCTAACTTTTTAATAAGAAATTGATTATTTTCATCAAATTTCAAACAAAAATCTAAATTTTGTTTTGTATATTCGTGACCACAATATATTTTGGTATCTCCAGGTAAACTTTTAATTTTATTTATAGATAAAAACATTTCTTTAATTGTTCCTTCAAAAACTCTTCCACAGCCTAATGAAAAAAGCGTATCACCTGTAAAAATAGTTTTCTCATCTTCTGAATAAAAGGCTATATGACCTTTAGTGTGTCCTGGTACTGTGATTATTTTAAAATTAACTTTCCCAAATTTAAAAATTTCTCCCTCATCTAATAGAATGTCTATTCCAGGTATTCTATTTCCATCAGCTTTTGATCCAACTATTTTTGATTTATAATTCTTTTTTAATTCAATATTTCCAGCCACATGATCACTATGATGATGAGTATTTAGAATATAGTCAAGTTTTCCGTATTTTCTTTTTATAATTTTATTAACTTCGTCAAAATCTGAAGGGTCAACTATACCTACTAAATTACTTGTTTTGTCATTAATTAAATAACTGTAGTTATCACTCAAACATGGAATAATATCTATAATCATCTTCAGCTAATTAAAAAAATTCCTACTTCTGAGAATAAGTTTTTATATTCTAGATTTGACAAATTTATTTTTGAAATTTTACTTTTATTAATACCTAATATTTTTTCTAATTTTATCTTTTTGTTTATACAAAAATGAAAAAAATCTTTTATGGAACACATATGCAAATTAGGTGTATTATACCAATTGTATGGCAAAGATTTTGTTATTGGCATTTTTCCAAACAATAATAAATTTGTTCTCACCTTCCAGTATCCAAAATTTGGAATAGAAACTATTGAAGCCTTACCTATTCTTAATAAATGACTCAAAACATTTTCTGGATTATAAAAAGCCTGAAGAGTTTGACTTAAAACTACATAATCAAAAGATTTATCTGGGAATTGGTCAAGTTCAGTCTCTGCGTTTCCCTCAATTACAGACAATCCTTTACTAATACAGATTTTAACTTTTTCTTCCTCAATTTCTAAACCTCGAACATCAATCTTTTTCTCTTTAGATAAAAATTCCATTAAAGTTCCATCTCCACATCCAACATCAAGAACTCTTGAATTTTTTGGTAATAAGTCAGCTATAATTTTAAATTCTCTTTTCATTTTTAAATTTTGTATGCATTGAGTCAATGAAACCTTTTATGGTTTTCAAAAATTCAGGCTCATTTACCAAAAATGAGTCATGTCCTTTATCTGTTTTAATTTCAGCAAATGATACATCTCCACCTGAGGCGTTAAGAGCTATAACAATATCTTTATTTTCTTTTGTTGTATAAAGCCAGTCTGATGAGAAAGAAATTACTAAAAACTTAGTTTTTTGACTTTTGAAAGCTTCAACAAGACCACCTTTAAACTGTTTTGATAAGTCAAAATAGTCCATGGCTCTTGTGATATACAGGATAGAGTTAGCATCAAATCTTTCAACAAATGTATAACCTTGATGCCTTAGGTAACTTTCAACTTGAAAATCAGCATTAAAGCTAAACTCGAAATCAGCTTTTTCTTGAAGTTTTCTTCCAAATTTTTCTTGCATGCCTTTTTCTGATAAATAACTTATATGACCAACCATTCTAGCTACTGCTAGACCATTTTTTGGTTGAATATTTTTTTTCAAGTATCTTCCTTTGTCCCAAATTGGATCCGCCATGATGGCTTGTCTTGCAAGTTCATTTAAAGCAATATTTTGTGCACTATGACTTGAACTACAAGCGATCGGAATTGCTGAATAAGCTCTATTGGGAAAAGTTGCACAGAATTGAAGAGATTGCATTCCTCCCATTGATCCACCAGTAGCGCAAAGAAGTTTCTCTATTCCTAAATGATCCAAAAGTGTTTCTTGAGCTTTTACTATATCTCGTATTGTTATAACTGGAAAATTTAATCCATAAGGTTCATTAGTATTCTTGTCTATTTCTTTGGGACCCCATGAACCCATACACCCACCAATAACGTTTGCACAGATTACAAAATACTTATTAGTATCTATCGCTTTACCTGGCCCAACAGCCGATACCCACCAACCTTCTTTTTTGGTGATTGGATTAATTTCACTAACAAACTGATCTCCAGTGAGAGCATGAAAAACTAAAATAGCATTGTCTTTCGATTTATTTAACTCTCCATAGGTTTCATAAGCTAAAGGAAAATTTTGGATTGTTTGACCACAATCTAGTTTTAATGGTTTAGAGACGTTTATTCGTTTTATATTTTCAGTTTTATAGTTCATATAAAAAAAAAGCCCAGCTAAACTGGGCAAAACCCTATTTAGCTACATTTGTTCCCACGCCTGCAATTCGGTTAAATTGGCGCTTTGTATATGTACTAAATAGACACAAACTTGTCAATTTTTTATAAGAATTAATTGAAATATGGAAATAAAGCTACTTTTTATATATTAAATAAATAAATTTATGAAATTACCTAAACCTACAAATATCAAGACTAAGAAATACTCAAGTGATATGAGCTTTTTAAAAAAAAAATTAATAAAGGTCAAATTATCAGCTAATGAGTCTGCTTTAGGACCAAGCCCTAAGGCATTAAAAGAATACCAAAGAGTATTAAAAAATCTTAAAAGATATCCGGACACACAAGGTCTTTTGTTAAAGAAAACCCTAGCTGAAAATTTTAAAATAAATTCAAAACAAATTCTTTTAGGTGCTGGTTCTGATCAAATATTTGAATTAATTTGTAGACTTTTTTTAAAAAAAAATGATGAGGTAATAGTTTCTCAATTCAGTTTTATAATTTATAGAATGTATAGCATGATGAACGCAGCAAAAGTAAAATATGCTAAAGAAAAAAATTATAATACTTCAGTTGATAGCATATTATCTTGTGTAACAAAAAAAACTAAAATCGTATTTATTGCTAATCCAAATAATCCTACCGGTACGTTTATTCCAAAAAAAGAATTACTCAGACTTAGAAAAAAACTTAGAAGTAATATTTTATTAGTAATAGATGATGCTTACTTTGAATATGTAAACGAAAATTCATTTTCATCTGGTTTACAGTTGTTTTTAAATTATAAAAATGTGATTATTACCAGAACTTTTTCTAAACTATATGGATTAGCTAGTTTAAGAGTCGGTTGGGCTTATGGACCAAAAAACATAATACACAATTTAGAGAAAATAAGACCGCCCTTTAATATTAATACTCCAGCAATTTTTGCAAGTACTGCCAGTATTAAAGATAAGAAATGGGCAAAAAAGGAAATAAAACACATAGATAAATGGAAAAAAATTTTCTTTAAAGTATTTAAAGATCTTAAAATTGAGACTAATGAAACAAACGCTAATTTCTTTCTATTGAATTTTAATAGAAAAAAAATTACATCTGATAATGCATTTAAAGCTTTATTAAACTCAGGAATTTTATTAAGAAGAATGAATATTTATAATATTAAAAACTCTCTTAGGGTTACAATAGGGAATACAATCGAGAACAAAAAATTTATTTCTAAAATTAAAAAGCTTTGCAATGTTTAATCGTATATCAATTATCGGGTGTGGTTTAATAGGCTCATCAATTTTAAGAGCAATTAATGAAAAAAAAATTGCAAACGAGGTTAATGTTTTCGATAAATCGAAAGAGGTGCTTTCATTTATAAAACAAGAAAATCTTTGTAAAAATATTTTTAATGATATTACAAAATGCATTCAAGATTCTGATTTAATTATTATTTCTGCTCCATTAAGTAGCTATAAAGAGATAATTTTGTCTATGAAAAGTAACTTAAAAAAAAATGCAATATTAACTGATACCGGATCAGTAAAAAAAGAGGTTAATAAAATTATAAAAAATCTAAATTTGAAAGATATTGTTTGGGTAAGTTCACACCCGATTGCAGGCACAGAAGAAAGTGGCCCAAAGTCGGGTTTTTCAAAACTTTTTGAAAATAGATGGTGTATCATTTCTACTGAAGAAGAGAGTAAAGAAGATGAAATTAAAAAATTAAAAAAATTCTGGGAGTCGTTAGGAAGCAAAGTCAAGATTATGTCAATGGAAGAACATGACTATATTTTATCTTTAACTAGTCATTTACCTCACGCTATAGCTTATAATTTAGTAAGAACTGCAATTGGCAATGATAGCAAATTTAGAAATGATATTATTCAATACAGCGCAGGAGGCTTAAGAGACTTTACAAGAATTGCTTCTTCAAATCCAATAATGTGGAGGGATATTTTTATTGATAATAGTGAAAATATTTTAAAGGTTCTTAATAAGTTTTCAGATAGCCTTGAAGAACTTAAAAAAGCAATATCTTCAAAAAATCCAGAGGGATTAAACAAAATATTTTCTTCAACAAAAGAAATTAGAAAAGAGATTGTGAAGGCGGGTCAAGATACTGCCAAACCTGATTTTGGTAGAAAGAAAAACTAATTTAATCTATCTATTTCAGAATAAATATTATTTTCTAGTTTTTTAATAAAATCATTTTTATCTTTTCCAGGCTCAATAGGTTCCAAGAAAGATATTTTAATATCGTAATTATATTTTAAAAAACTATTTTTTGGCCATACTTTTCCAGTATTTAAAGCTACAGGAACACAAGGTAAATTTAATGCTTCGTAAATTCTCCCCGCACCCTTTTTGAAAGGCAGTCTGTCACCAAATTTAACTCTTGTTCCTTGAGGAAAAATTAATAAAGGTCTTTTACTAATTTCAATAATATTCTTAATTTTATCGAAAAAATTTAAATTGTCTTTTGTTGTTGTATCCCTAACAATATCAATTGAACCAATTTTTTTTAAATACCAACCGAATAAGGGAATTTTAAGAAGTTCTTTTTTAAGAATAAAAATAGGATACTGTAAAGGAGCTTGGAGTATAAATGTTTCAAGCAAAGATTGATGTGCACTTGCAACAAAAAATCTCTCATTTTTTTTTAAATTTTCAATTCCAGAAAAAGAAACCTTAACTCCTAAGATAAATCTTAATAAAAAAATAATTATATGAGCCAATATCTTTCCACAGATTAACGTAGCTTTACTTGGTAAAATTAATGCTGGTATAGCTAATATAAAAACCAGTATCAAAGTTACATAAAATAATATGGTAAATAAGAACGATCTTATAAAATGCATTATTGATTGAGTAAACTTTTTATATCCTGTTTTTTTCTAATAACTCTTGCTTTAGTTTTATTTATAATTATCTCAGCTATTAAAGGTTTTGTATTATAGTTAGAAGACAAAGAAGAACCGTAAGCTCCAACATCAGCAATTGCAACGTAATCAGATTGATTTAGACTTTGGTATTTATTATATTTAACAAATTTACAAGTCGTTTCACATATTGGACCAACAAATTCTAAAGGACCTTTATTTTTTTTACCATTCTTAATCACTGGAATTATATTATGAACGGCGTCATATAGTGCTGTTCTCATAAAATCATTCATACCAGCATTTAGTATTGCGAATGTTTTATTTGAACCTTTTTTTAAATATTGAACTTTAGTTACCAAAATAGCCGAGTCACCTACGATTGTCCGACCTGGCTCGAAAATAATATTACAATTGTATTTTTTTTTAAACTTTTCTACTAAAATTGAATAATTTTTTAGATTTATTTTCTTATCGTCTTTTTTATAAGTAATACCAAATCCACCTCCAAGATCTACAAACTTGAAGTTAATTGCTGTTCTTTTAATAATCTCCTCCAAAACTTTTAAAGTTTTTTTAAAGGGATTCTCACTCAATATTTGACTACCAATATGTACACTTATTGCATTAAGTCTTAAATTTTTTAACCTCTTAACATTTAGACAAAATGAAATTAAATTTGATTTTGAAAGACCAAATTTATCTTCAGCTTTACCTGTGGAAATTTTTTTATGCGTAGGAGCGTTAATATCTGGATTTAGTCTGATGCCAATAGCAATCTTTTTTTTTAATTTACCAGCAATTTTATCAATTAATATAGCTTCATTTTCCGATTCTACATTTATCAATAAAATATTTTTTTTTATCGCTAATTTAATTTCATCCTCTGTTTTACCCACACCAGAGAAAACAATTTTATTAGGCTTTATACCAGATTTAATAGCTTTAAGTAATTCTCCTCCTGAAACAACATCTGCGCCTGATCCCATTTTTTTTAAGACTTTTAAAATTTGAATATTTGAATTTGCTTTTACTGAAAAACAAATTAGTGGATTAGATCTTTTGAAATTATTTGAAAATGATTTATAATTTTCAATAATACTTTTTTCTGAATACAGATAAAAGGGAGAGCTAAATTTTGATGCAAGTCTTTTTACAGAGACATTCTCTACAAATAGATTATTATTTTTATATCTTATATAAGACATATTTAAATAATTTTTACAAAACTATTAATTGATCCTTGGTACTGCGGGTCTGATTTCTTCCCACAGGATCCCAATATAAATATTAAAATCACAAAAGTAACAACATATTTCATTTAAGTTCCTTTTTGTATTTTCTTATCATATTTTTTATATTTCTTTCAGATGTTCCACCATAAGAATTTTTTGAATTCATGGAGTTTTTTACATTAAAAATTTTTAAAACATTATTATTCAAATTTTTATGAAACTTTTTAATTTCATTTAATGTCAATTCATCTAAATTTTTCTTATTTTTTTCTGCATAATTAACTATTTTTGATGAGATTTTGTAAGCCTCTCTAAAAGAAAGTTTTTTATCTTTCACTAGGTAGTCAGCAAAATCAGTTGCTGTTGTATATCCAGTTTTTGCCATATCAGACATTCTATTTTTGTTTGGATTTACATTTTTAATTAACTCATTACTCATAGTTAGTGTATCTTTTAACGTATCAAAACCATCAAATACTAATGCTTTGTCATCTTGTAAATCTTTAAAATATGAAATTGGAAGTCCCTTCATTATTGTTAAAATAGAATTTAATTTTCCATAATTAATTCCAGTTCTGCCTCTTATAAGTTCTGCGGGGTCAGGGTTTTTTTTTTGTGGCATGATAGATGAGCCTGTTAGCATTTTATCATTGAAGCTAATTAATTGGTAAGCATCAGAATTTAATATTATAAAATCCTCGGCCATTCTTGATAAATGCATTGCACATACAGCGCAAACATAAAGAAAGTCTATTGCAAAATCTCTATCCGAAACTGTGTCGATTGAGTTATTAGTAGGCTTTTTAAAACCCAACTTCTTAGAAGTAAAATTTCTATCTATGTTGAAAGATGTACCAGATAGAGCTGCCGCTCCAAGTGGGGACTCATCAATTAATTCTAGATTATTTTTAAATCTTTGCTTATCTCTTTTGAACATTTCATAATAAGCTAAGAGATAATGGGCAAAAGAAACTGGTTGTGCGTTTTTTAAATGAGTAAAGCCTGGCATCACAGTACTCACATTTTTATCTGCTTTGACTATTATATTTTTCATTAAATAGTCTAATTCTTTAATTAAAATTAAAGATGAATCTTTTACCCAAAGTTTAAAATCTGTAACTACCTGATCATTTCTTGATCTGGCAGTATGCATATAACCTGCTGAGTCACCGATTATTTCATATAATTTTTTTTCGATATTTAAATGGATGTCCTCAAATTTTTCTTCGAATATAAATTTACCTTTTCTTATTTGTCCTTTAATTTTGTCCAATCCTTTAAGTATTTTTTTTCCCTCTTTAGCGGGAATAATTTTTTTTTTAATAAGCATCTGTGTATGAATTTTTGAGGCAAATATATCCTGTTCGTAGAGTCTTTTATCTACGTTAATAGAAGCCCCAATTCTTTGAAATGATTTAGAAGTTGAGCTTTTGAATCTGCCTGACCAAACTGTCTTATTTTTATTTGTCATAAACTATGTTATTTTTAACTTAAATTAATATGCAAATTAGTAAATCTTTTAATTTTCATGATGTTGAACTAAACGGTAAAAAAGGCAATATCATGATCCTATATTTATGAGCTACTCTTTAAAAAGTATTGTTATTGATCCAATTTCTAAAGAAAAACCAGAAAGTGCAATAATACTTTGTCATGGATACGGAGGAGATGGTCAAGACATATCTATATTAGCGAATTATTGGAAAAATTATTTACCTAAAACTATTTTTATATGCCCAGACGCACCAGAAAAATGCAGTATAAGTCCGAGTGGCTTTCAATGGTTTGAATTAGGAAATCATTCAGAAGACCAGATATTAGCAAAATCCTTAGTTGCTGAAGCTAAACTTAATAAACTAATTGATGAAGTTAAAGAAAGAAATAATATTAGTGCAAATAAAATAGCTTTAGCAGGATTCAGTCAAGGATGTATGATTGCTTTACAAACTGGCAAGAAAAGGAAAGATAAAATTAATTGTATTTTAGGATACTCAGGCAGAATTATAAGCCCTGATTATTTGGGCAAGAATATTACCTCAAGACCAAATATTATGTTAATGCATGGCGATAAAGATATGGTAGTGCCTATTACATCTTTGTTAGAAGCTAAGGATTTTTTTAACAGAAATAATTATATAATAGAAACAAAAATTTTTAAAAATTGTGAACATCGTATACCTACTGAAGGTTCAAGCGTTGGTTTAGAGTTTATTAAAAAAAATTTATATTAATATTTAATTTAACTGTATCAATTTTATATCTTGATATAACCGTTTTATTCAGATAACTTTTTAATATGATTATTTCTGCAGATCAAAAAGTGCCTTTAGAGAAGTGTCCAGCGTTAGTATTGAATGCTGATTTTAGACCCTTAAGCTACTACCCGTTATCTTTGTGGTGCTGGCAGGATGCAGTTAAATCGGTTTTTCTTGATAGGGTAAGTATCGTTTCTAATTACAAACGTAAAATAAGAAGCCCATCATTTGAGATGTCATTACCAAGCGTGATTGCTTTAAAAAGTTTTATAAAACCGTCTGAAAATCCTAACTTTACGAGATTTAATGTTTTTTTAAGAGATAAATTTACGTGTCAATATTGTGGAGCAAAAAGAGATTTAACATTTGACCACCTTTTACCAAAATCTAAAGGTGGCTTAACAGATTGGGAAAATGTTGTAACAGCTTGCTCTACATGTAATGTAAAAAAAGGAGGTAAACTTTTCGGTGATTGTGATTTAAAATTATTTAATAAGCCTTATAGACCTACTGTTGACGATCTTCACAAAAATGGTAAAAACTTCCCACCAAATTTTCTTCACGAAAGTTGGATGGATTATTTGTATTGGGATATTGAATTAGAACCTTAATTAAATCTTTTCAGACACAACAATTGCTATTCTTGATGAAGTCTTGATAACCTTATCTAACAAACCGTACAATCCTTTTTTGGTTGCACCCTGATCATAAGCTATGTCTTTATGGTGTAATTCATCTTCTCTAAACTTTATAATCTTTTTTTTAAGATCCTTTTCATCTTCTTTTAATTTATAAGTTTGATTCTTATAATGTTCATCAATTACTTCCTCAACAGATGCAGTGCACAACATTGCCGCCTTTTTACCTAACATTGCTGTTCCAAAACCAAGGGAAACTCCTAACAAGTCCCAAAGAGGAAGTAACTTAGTTGGTTTAATATTTCTTTTTTGTATTTCTTTTTCAAAGTAATCAAAGTGTTCAAACTCGTGCTCCTTCATTTCTTCAATTTTTCTTTTAAGCTCCTCGTCTTGTTTGAAAGTTTTTAAAGCAAGTAGTTGACCTTCATAAATTTTTATTGCCCCGCGCTCGCCAGCGTGATCCACTCTAATAATTTCTTCTAAAGTTTTTTTATTTGTTTTGTCCATAATTTCTAATTACTTTAAACATAATACCACTTAATAAGATCGATATAACTGTATTTATTGTAGCAAGCGAAAAACCAAGAAACCTAAAAGTTACGTCCTTACAGCTCACAGCTGAGCTATTTTCAAGTTGCTTTAGTAGATTTTCTTTGGATAAATTTTCATTAGATTCACCCAAATCACATACTAAAGACTCACTAAAAAAACCTTGTTCAATTCCTACGTGGTAAAAAGAGACTACTGTACCAAAAATAAAAAATAACATCAAAATTCCAGCAATCACTCTTTTGTATTTATTAATTACGAACATTAAAGAAACAAGAATTACTGCTGAAAAATACGGAATTCTTTCTATCAGGCAAAGGTTACAAGGTTTATGCCCTAATATGTATTGAATATAATAAGCAATCGCTAATGAGACTACACTAAAAGATAAAATACTTTTTAAAATAAACTTATTATTTAACATCAGGTGAAAATTATGTATAGGACGACAGCTAAAATTACAATAAAGATTCCAGTTAAAGTAAACCATAACGCACCTCTTTTCTCTATAAAGTCACCGAATTTTTTACCAAAAAGAAATGTTAAATATGAAACAAGGAAAAATCTAAGTCCTCTAGTAAATAAACAAATGAGGAAGAATACTGGAATGTTATAAGCAATAACTCCACTTGTTATAGTAAAGACCTTAAAAGGAAGAGGAGTGAATCCAGCAAGAAACATAATACCTAACCAAGCTAGAAAACCTCCTTTTGTCGACATCTTATCTTGCATCTCAAAAACTTTTTCCTCATAACCGTAAAATTCAATAATGACCATTGAAGCGTCAAGAAAAAAAACTCCAAGCATGTACCCAAACAATCCACCAATGACGGAACCTGTCGTAGCAATTAAAAATATTTTTAAGTAATCCTCTCTTTTTGCAACTACCATTGGCACAATCATTAAGTCAGGTGGAACAGGAAAAAAGAAACTCTCTATAAAAGCCACAAAACCTAGTAAGGGCTTTGAAAATTTATGTCTAGCAAGCTCAACGCATCTGTCGTATAATTTTTTTAAAATCATGAATTTAAAATGCACAATACTTAGGTACCTGGCAAGTTTAATATTATCCACTGTAGTTATATATGCAATCGTGATCGTTGCTGGGTTATTTGGAGCTGATTATGGCTTTTCTCCTGGAGAAACATTTATCATTTGGATACTAATGGCAATTTTAATTAATCAAAGTGTTACTTGGAAAAAATGAACGAACCGATTGATTTAAAAACTAAAAAAATAATACCGAAAAAAATAGAAAATAAGTTTCAAAAATCTCTAGTCCTAGAAAGTCTTGAACAAAATATACTTTCTCACTGGGATACATGGGGTAAATTTCAACAAGCTTGGACTAATCGAGCTTATAAATCCTTCAAAGATTTAGATAAGTATGTAGTTCTAATATATTTAATAAGAGATAATTGGGTGACTTTATCTGGCAAATTTCAATATCA
>Ga0114933_10004628_pt1 | contig 12778 bp, 12 predicted proteins | sample 4SBtaG_FD_89691 | JGI IMG/M metagenome (GOLD analysis project Ga0114933, IMG submission 89691) | Deep subsurface microbial communities from Kolumbo volcano to uncover new lineages of life (NeLLi) - 4SBTROV12_W25 metaG | ecosystem: Environmental > Aquatic > Marine > Volcanic | place: Kolumbo...
CGTCTGCGGTCGCAGCGTCGCTCTCGGTCGCAGCGTCAGCGGTCGCAGCGTCGCTCTCGGTCGCAGCGTCAGCGGTCGCAGCGTCGCTCTCGGTCGCTGCGTCGCGTGCTCCGGCGTCCATGCCCCCCGCGTCCGCTGCGTCGACCTCGGAGCCGCAGGCGATCGAGAGAAGAGAAATCGCGAGAACCCAGGACCGTCCGGCAGACATGGACCCAGCATAGACCACGGCACCGGCGAAGCTTCAGGGGCGCGCGGGACCGGTTTGGTAGGACTGCTCAAACACCCCGCTGGTGCACCCGGCGGGCCTGCTCGAACGGGCCACGTAGCGGAGCGTCACGGTTGTGTCGGGGGGAAGGGTGGCGATCAACGGGTTGACCACTTCCACGTCGATGATCCCATCCCCCGCCACAGGATCGCCGCCTTCACCGTCCGCGACGGTCAGCAGGCCGGTCACGCCCACGGGCGGCCCGCCGTCCATCCCGTCGCCGCCGACGAGCACGGAGATCTCGACCTCGTGAGGCGCCGGCGCCTCATCGCAGCGCTCCAGCACAACGTGGATCTGCGCGCGGGCCCCAAAGTCGGCGATGGTCAGCCGCTCCGGGGTGAGGCTGGCTTCGGTGATTTCGGCCCACTCGTGAGGGCCGCAGAGCATCACTTCGGACCCACCACAACTCTGCCCGAGCGGCGACGAGTCGCAGCCGGCGAGGACCATGAGGAACAACGCGGGAGCGCGCCAGCTCAAGCTTCGTTCTCGTCCTCGACTTCGCGGCGGCGACGCAGGCCACGCCGCGAGAGGTTGAAGAGCGTCTCTGCAACGCCCATCGCCAAGTAGCAGGTGAGAAGCGCGACGAGCGCGAAGGATGGGTGGTAGAGGACCGCCAGGGCCGCGCTCGAGCCGAGCGCGATGGTGATCATGACCATCGTTCGCAGGTTGAACTTCATGTCCTTGAAGCTGCGGAACTTGATGGTGCTGACCATGAAGAAGGAGAGCGTGATGACGACCGCCAACACGAGCGTCGGCTGAAGCTGAAGAGCGCCGCCGACCGCATGGTTGGCGACGATGAGGGAGACGATGGCTCCGGCCGCGCCAGGGATCGGCAGGCCCACGATGTATTTACCGGGCTTCTTTGGGGCGCCCTCTTTGCTCATGGCGAGCACGTTGAAGCGAGCCAACCGCACCGCTCCGCAGGCGACGTACGCAAAAGCGACGACGATGCCGACCCAGTCGAGCGCGTTCAGCGACCACTGGTAGAGAAGGAGCCCCGGCGCGACGCCGAAGGAGACCACGTCCGCCAAGGAGTCGATCTGCACCCCAAAGGACGACTGCGTCTTGGTGAGGCGCGCTACCCGGCCGTCCATCAGATCGAAGAACATCGCGAAGACGATGAGGAGGGACGCGCGGTAGAAGGCGTCGCCGTCGACATCACCCAGGCAGAGGACCGCGGCGTAGAAGCCGCAGAAGATGCTCGAGAGCGTGAAGAGGCTCGGCAGAATGAAGAGCGTTTTTCTGAGATTCAACTTCTTCAAACCCACTCCCCCCGGCGCGCCACAGGGTAGCAGCCGGCCGCCACACTGTCCCGTGCCTCCCGTGGAGGTACTCACGACGCCCTGGAGATCTTCCCTCCCGCGACCCATGTGCGCCCGATGAGGCCCCTCGCGCGAGCGTCAGCGCCTCGATTCGAGGGCGAAATTCCGCAGTCGGAACGTGCCGCGGCTCTGATAACCCTGCACAAACGCCTCGTGGGCGCCAGGGGTGTTCCCGTCCTCGAAAAGCAGGACGCCGCGCGCCTCGAGGGCGCGCTCTCCGCCGACGGCGGCGTAGAGGTCGAGGGCGTCGAGGCGGCGATCGAGGGGCGCACCCGCGGCGTGCAGCGCGAGCCAACCCCAGTAGGCCCGGCGGTGCACGTCCTCGAACCCGTCCGTGAGCTCCTGCCCATGCACGGCGTTCCAGCGAGCCATCAGGGCCGTGCGAACCACAAAGGACGGCGCCGTCTGATGTCCATCCGCCGCCATGCCGTAGCGTTCCATCATGACGAGGAAATTGCCGACCTCTGCGATGACCTCTTCTTCGCTGAGCTCCCCGTGCAATGCCTGCATGCCCCGCTCGACGTCGGCGGCCCTGAGCGCCGCCATGGCCTCCGCGCCGTTCAGGTTGATCACGGCTTCGAGCGCCGCTGCCAGGAGCGCGTGGCGAGCCTCCGCTTGGCCCGGATAGTCGGTCGCGGCGTGCTCGGCGACGTTTGTCTCTTGGTAGATTCGGCGTCGGTTCTCCGCCGCAACGCCGGTGGGCTCCTCGGTCGCGGCGTCGAGGCTCAGCGCCGCTGCGACGTCTGCCGGCGGGAGCGTGAGCGGCGGCATTTCCGTCGGACTCGCCGCCATGGGTCGGCTCCACGACCAGGTCAGGAGGACCGGGCAGAGGAGGGCGACCGTGAGGGCGATGATCGCCATCCGTCGCGCCGCTTTGTCGTCTCCAGGCACCTTGACTTCCACCACAGTACCGGAGGATAACCGCTAGGTCTTCCGCGCCCAAAAGGACCCGTTGTGACAACCGGACGCCGCGTCCATGAGCGATACGATCGCCGGCTGAAAGTGACCGTCATCCACGATGACGGTGAGATCGAGACGATCTCGAAAAACATCAGCCTCGGCGGGATGTATCTGATCAGTGAGGCTGAGATCGCTTACGGCTCAGCCGTGAAGCTGAAGCTCTATCTCCCCGCCCTCAAGGAGAGCGCGGTGATCGAAGCGGTCGTGCGCTGGCACAAGCCCGACGGGATCGGCGTGCAGTTCGGCAGTCTCAGGGCGCGCGAGGTGTGGGCGTTCAACCAGCTCTTCAAAGAGAGCACGCCCAGCACCGACTGAGCTTCGAGCGCGCCGACTACCCGCGGAAGCGGAGCAGCGCGTCCAGGTTGGTCGTCTCCCAGAGCAAGGCGCGCTCGTAGTCCGGATGCGCACGCTCGCGCTGCTTGAACGCGGCCGGGTGGTGATCGATGCGAGAGCCGGTTCGGGTCGCCGGCACGACGTGGTGCAGCAGCTCGTGGAAGACCACAAAGGCCACGAAGAAGTGAGGCACGCTCGCCTGATCCAGCGCGGGGTGAATGCGAATCAGCTGGGAGTCGTGGGTGTACGTGCCGAGCCGAATGCTGCGTCGTCGACGTCGCCGCCGCGGCGGGAGCCGGCCCCAGGTGATCTTCACGTCGTCGGTCAGACCCGCAAAATACGTCTGGCTCACTTCGTCGAAGAGCTCCGCTAGATCGTGGTGAGCCCCTCCGGTGCGGAGCATGACCCGACGACTTCGCTCCTTGATCCGGTGCCGATTGTCCTCGATGTAGCGACCGATCCGCCGCGACGCTCTCGGGTTGCCCTCGGCCAGGTAGGAGAGCAGCTCCTCGATGATTTCGTCAGGCGCGTCGAGGAACATGTGGTGCAGGCGCACCTCGAGCAGCTCACCCCGGTGCCTCGTCGAGATCATCGTGCGCCGGTTGTCGGTCACGACCAGATCCGTCGGCGTCGTCAGCACCCGTTGAATGCGCTTCAGCAACCGTGACCGGCCGCGTGGCGGCCGTCCCGAAACCGGTGCTTGGACCGGCGCTGCGGCGGGCGCCGCGGTGGGCGCTCCGGTCGCTGGGCCGGCCGCGCTGGGCGTCCGGTTCGGGAAATCGAAGGCGAGCTGCATCCCGTTTGGGAATGCCACTCTGGGCAGATCGTGTCTAGCTCGTCGCTAGCGAGAGGCGGTTTCTTCCGACTCTTCGTCGTCCTCGTCGTCGTCGTCCTCGCCCTCGGAATCGTCTTCGGTTCCGTAGGAGAGAATTGCGTCGTTGATTCGGATGCTGCCCTCGGCCTCGGCCTGCGAGCGAAGTCGGCCAATGTAGGCGCTCAGGGTCTCGCGCTGCTTCTGGGCCACCAAACGAGACCGCAGGCGGTCGCGGTTGGCGTCGTCGAAGCCGTCCTCTTCCGCCAACGTGCGGGAGATCAGCTGGTAGACGAACCAGCTCTCGCCGAGCTCGATGGGCGCCTCGGGCAGCGGCTCGTCCATGGTCATCTCGAATGCCGCCTGCGTGAGCGGGCCGCTGTCGAACGGGCCCGGCACGGCGCGCTCGGCGCGACCGAAGTTGAGCGTCTCCCGCACCTGCGGGGCGCGCGCGTCGCGCTCCGGGGTCACGTCTTCCTCCGCGGCGTCGTCCTCGCCCTCGGCATCTTCACCCTCGGCCGCATCTTCGGCGCCCTCGGGGGCCGGCGCGGGCTCCTCCGCCCAGTTGTGCAAGAGACGATCGTCGAGTTCCTCGAGGGTGTGATCATCGCTCAGGTAGGCGAGTGCGCGATCCGCGTCCTCGCGAGCGAGCTCGCCAGCGCGAGCCTCACGGAAGAGCCCCTCGGCGACCTCACGCTTGGCCTCGGCCTCGGGAACGTCGCCCGAGCGACGGCCGCGCACCTCGATGATGTGAAAGCCGAACCGGCTCTCGACGAGCTCGTCGATGAGCGTGTTGGGCTCGGCGCCGAAGGCCGCCTCCTCGAAGGGAGCGACCATGCGTCCACGCGGGAACCAGCCCAGATCGCCGCCGCGCGCCGCGCTGCCTTCGTCCGTGCTGTGCTCGCGGGCGAGGGCCTCGAAGTCGCCGCCGTCGCGAAGCTGCTGAAGCAGCCCCTCGGCGAGCGTGCGCTGGGCGGTCCGTACGGAATCCTCCGCGTCCTCGGCGACCTGGATGAGGATGTGCCGGGCGCGGGTCTGTTCCTCGAGGTTCGTGTACCGGTGCCGCTGACGGCGGTATTCGGCATCCACGTCTTCCTCGTGGGCTTCCATCCACGTGCCGACCGCCTCGTCGGTGACCTCGACGGTCTGCCGGTAGTGGGCCGGGTCAAAGCGGACGTAGCTGAGCTGAGCGCGATCGTTCTCCTGGACGTACGCGTCCCAGACCTCGCGCGGGCTCACACTCACGGACGCCGTGACCATGTCACGCACGCGGTTGGCCCGCGTCTCGGCGACCTGCCAGGCCACGAACTCGTCGACGCTTCGGCGCAGGAAGTTCTGCACGAAGCGCTCGAAGTAATCGCGGGAGAAATTGCCCTCCCGGTCGCGGTAGCTCTGCTGGAGCTCACCGGACGGGTAGCCGTCAGGGGCGTCGACCGGGCCGCCGAGGCGGACGATCTCTTCACGCGCCACATGCAGGATCACCTCGTCGGGGTCCTCCTGGATGCCGAGTCGCTCCGCTTCGTGGACCAGCAGTTCACGCTCGATCAGGCCATCGAGGGTGTACTGACGAAGTCGAAGCGCCTGCGCGCGCTCCGCCGGGTACCGACTGAAGCCGGTGACCACATACGCCGCGCGGAACTCGCCATCGGAGATCGTCTCTCCGTAGACCTGCGCTGCGTAGCTGGGCCCATCTGCGCTGCAACCTTCTCCACTGGGGTTGCCGAAACCGACCACACCCATCACCAGGCTCAAGAGAGCGATGATGAAGATCAGTACAAACGCCTGGACCTTCTTACCAATGTTCTCCCACATGCGCTTTGAGCCCTCCGAGCGGCCGCGAACCATAGAGGAGGGACTGCACCCCGGCAACTCCCCCTTTGCAGGGAGTAGATGGACGCCGCGTCTCTCACGACTGCTATGCTCCGTCCACGCCCATGAGCAAGAAGAAGACGAAGCGACAGATCAAGCGCGAGGAGCGCGAACGGGCGGCTGAAGAGCTCGCGGCAGCGACCGCGGCCTTCGAAGGCAAGCGCCGAAAATATCGGATCGCCGCCTTGGCTACACCGGTCGTAGCGCTGGCCCTGTCCATCGCGGTGTACGTCGTGACCGACGACAAACAGCTCGCCGGGCTCACGGGCATGATCGGATTCGCCATCTTCATTCCGCTCATGCTCGGCGCGATCGGCGGCGAGGTGACGCCGCGGGACCGCACCCGAGCGGGTTCGATCGACTTCGGCAGCAAGCGCTGAGCCGCTTCCGGTGACGAATTTCCGCGGTGTCGGCCTGACCACGTGAAGGCGCTCCCTGTCGACGCGCTGCGCGAGGAGGTCTCGCGGGCCGTGGTGCGGGCGCCGCTGGTCCTCTGTGCGCCCACCGGGTCCGGAAAGTCGACCCAGGTGCCGCGCTGGCTCGAGGGCCAGGTGGTGGTGGTCGAACCACGCCGGGTCGCCTGCCGCAGCCTCGCGGCCCGCATCGCCGAGCTCGAAGGTGAGCCGCTCGGCCAGACGGTCGGGTACCGCGTCCGAGGGGAGCGACGGCAGTCGGCCCAGACCCGCATCCTCTTCGTCACGCCGGGCATCGCGCTGCGCGATCTTTCCGTTCTAGAGCGCGCCGACGCGGTCGTCCTCGATGAGTTTCACGAGCGTCGACTGGACGTCGACCTGCTCTTTGCCCTGCTCGCGAGCCGGAAGAAGGGGCTCGTCGTCATGAGCGCGACGATGGACGGCCCAGCTGTCGCGGCGCATCTCGAGGGTGAGCTGCTCGAGTCCGAGGGGCGTCTGCATCCCGTCGAAAAGCACTGCATCGGGAGCGAACGGCCGCATGGAAAAGGCCTCCCTTCCCGCGTGGCCGCGGCCCTGGAGCGAGCCTCGACCGATCCAGGGGATGTGCTCGTCTTCCTCCCCGGACGCAGCGAGATCGCAGCGTGTGCGGCGGCACTGCGGGGCCGATCCGGGCTCACGATCTGTGAGCTGCATGGCGGACTCTCGCTCGAGCAGCAGAGCCGGGCTTTTGCGCCTACCCGGGACCGGAAGGTGGTGCTCGCCACGAACGTCGCCGAGACCTCCGTGACGCTCCCTGGCGTGGGCGTCGTGATCGACTCGGGCTTGGTTCGTCGAACGCGCTATCACCGCGGCCGGGCCTACCTGGGGCTCACCGCGATCGCCTCCGACAGCGCCGAGCAAAGAGCCGGCCGGGCCGGGCGGACTGGGCCGGGGGTCTGCTATCGGCTCTGGGGTCAGACCGCGATCCTCGAGGCCCGCACCCCGCCTGAGGTGTACCGCGAGTCGTTGGTTCCTTTGGTGTTGGGAGCGGCGAACGCCGGGCACCGGGTAGAGTCGCTTCCGCTCTTTGATCCCCCCAAGGACTACGCCCTCGAGGCGGCGCGTGAGGAGCTGACCGCGCTCGGAGCGCTGAATCCAGAGGGCCTGCTGACCGAGCTCGGCCGAGAGCTCTTCCAACAGCCCCTCGACGCCCCCCACGCGCGCCTACTCATCGAGGCCCAAGGCACACCGTCGCTCGGGGACGCCATCGACCTCGTCTCCGTGCTCGCGCTCGGCCGCCGCCTCTTCGTCGGTCCGCGGCCTGACCTGCCCGAAGACGATCTGCGCGACGCGGGCTGCGACGCGGTCGCCTTCATCCGGGCGCTCCGGATGGGCGAGGCCCGGGCGCACGGGCTCACGCCCTTTGTGTTGCGAGAGGCTCGTCGCATGTCCAAGCGGCTCCGGCGCGCCAACGGGCTCGACGTCGCCGACCCCTCGGCAAAGATCGACCGGGAGGGCCTGGCCAAGCTGGCGCTGCGTGCCGATCCGAGAACCGCCCACGTGGCTCGTCGCAGAAAACGCGCGGTGGCGTTCGCGAACGGCGGCACCGAGCTCGAGCTCGGTCGGGAGAGCGCGGTTCGACCCGACGCCGTCGAAGCGATCGTGGTTCTGGACTCCCGAGCGATCGGAACCGAACGCCGTGACACGGTGATCGTGACATGCGCGATGCCGATCCCGCTCCGGTGGCTGCGCGAGCTCGGGCTCGGCCGGGAGCGGATCGAGAGCGTTCGCATCAAGCGCGGCATCATCATCGCCAAGATCGAGCGCGTGCACGCAAAGAAGGTGATCGATGAGCGCGAGGAAGTGCCGACCGGAGAACTCGCGCGCGAGGCGATGTTGAAGCTCGTGCTGCAAGGGCGCTTCCTGAAAGAGGCCAAGCGGGAGGCGGCCGATCGCTTGATGGCTCGCGGTCTGGCGGCCCAGCTCTCACGCGCTGGGGTCACGGTCTCCGGCGTCGCTCTTCCTCAGCTCGATGCCCCCACCCTCGAGGAGCACCTCCGCGCCCGCATCTCCGACCTCGGCGTCGAGAGCGGCGAGGACGCCAAGCTCCTCAGCGCCGACGATCTCTTGCCCGAGGACCTCGAGCCGTGGGTGCGGGATGTGCTCGACGCCGAGTATCCCCGCACGTTCGAGGTCGGCGACGCGAGCTACCGCGTCGAATACAACCTCGATCGGCGACAAATCATCATGCACATGACGAAGGGAACTCGCACCACGCCGCCGCCCGCGTCCTATCTGCCCCGTTTTGCTGGGTTTCGCGTGACGGTCGAGAGCCGCCGCGGGATGCACGTCGTGCGGTGAGCCTCGGCGCTCGGCTCGCGTTGGCCCGCTCGGATCGGGTCGAGGTAAGGTCGGCGGGCTTGCCTCGTCAACTTCAGCTCGCATGTGCCCTGCTCCTGATGGCGCTCGGCCCCCTCGGCACCGCGGCGCCTGCGAGCGCACAGGTCGTCGTGGTGGACGCCGATGGGGTCAGCGATCTGAGGGCGCGCCGCTGGCGGACGCGGCTCGAGGCGTCACTCGAGAGCGAGCCGCTCGGGTTCGAGGCCTGGGCGCGGGCCCGCGCGCCCGTGAGCACCGTCCCGGCGGAGCGGCTCGAGGTGCTCTCGCTGATCGAGACCCTTCTGGTGCGCGCCAGACATGCGCGCTCTCAATTGCTCGAGCGAGAGGCCCTGCTCGCGCTCGGGCGTGCCGAGCAAATCGCGCTCCGCCACCTCGACGTCCCGGGCATGGCGGCCTGGTACGCCGAAGTGCAGTTGGCCATCGCTATCGCCTCGGCGCAGGCGGGCCAAGAGGCGGTGAGCCAGGCGGCGCTGCGGCGTGCGGCGTCGGTCGACCCGACCCGCAGCGTGCAGGCGGCCGAAGCTCGGCCCGAGGTGGTGGCCCAGGCCCGAGCGATCGCCCTGGTCTCCGCCACCGCTCCGCGAGGGCGGTTCGAGGTGCGCTCCACCGTGAACGGCGCCGTGGCGTTCCTGGACGATGAGCGCGTCGGCGCGCTGCCGACCACCGTCGAGGCAGCGGTCGGACCGCACGTGCTGCGAATTGACGCGCCGGGCCACCGCAGCTGGGCCACCGTCATGACGGTCTTCGAGGGCCGCCGCCCGCCCGTCGACGTGGTGCTGGCGGCTACGCCGGAGTTGAGCGCGGCCCGAGCCGCCGCCCGTCTCGCCCGCGACGGGGACCCAGCCGAGCTGGTCGCGGCCCTCCGCTCTCTCGACGACGCCCCAACGGTCTATCGTCTGCGGCCCGCGAGCGGCGACTTCGACCGCGCCGCGCTCACGATCTGTCGCTCGACGGGGTGCGATGGGCCGCGACTGCTCGAGGGCGAGCTCGGGGCTGAGCTGTCTGGGCCCGAAGCGACACGCGCCGAAGCGCAACGCTGGCTCCAAGAGCGCGAGGCCCACGTGATCGAGGCGTCCCCGTGGTGGGAGCGCTGGTATGTGTGGGCGGCGGCTGGCGCTGTGGCCGCGGCGGCGGTCGCGACCGGCGCGGGAATTGCGCTCGGCCAGGGAGACGAGCCACCGCCTCTCATTCTGACCGTCGATCCAGGTCAGCTCCCCGTCACGGGTGTAGACTGACACCATGCATGTACTTCGCTTTGGGCTCCTCGCGGTGCTGGGGCTGCTCGCGCTCGGGTGCGATGGCACGATCAGCGTGCTCTTTTCGACCGGGCCTCAGGAGTTTGAGGTGTCCACGGACGCGCTGGCGCTCCCCATGGAGCTTCGCGACATGAGCGGCACGATCGCCTCGGTTCCGTGCGGCCCGATGGGTATGTGTCCGCCCTCGGATGAGGTGACGCTCGACTGCAACGCGGGGGTCTGTGACCCGGCCCCGCGCACCGTGAGCGTGCCTGTCGGCGGTGTGATCGACACGAGCGCGCTGCTCGCCGAGACCGGCGACATCGGGTTGAATGTCATCGAGTCGTTCTCGATCGAGGTGGTGACCTACGACATCTCGCTGAACACGCTGACGGTCCCGATCAACGAGATCGAGGTGTTCTGGGGACCGGAGGCCGCGACCTCCATCGACCCCTCGCAGGGCGTACACCCGTTCGGTCGCATCCCCGCGATCGGAGCTGGCGCGACGTCGAGCGGCAACATGATCATCGACGGGCCAGGCACCGCGAGGCTCAGCGACTTTCTCGTGCCCGACGGCGGCCGTCTCCGTCTCTTTGCCCGCACGATGGTCGACCTCGACCCCGGCGACCCCTACCCGGAGGGCAGCGTGCGCATGAGCGTGAACGCGACCATCCGGGCGGTGGGGTCTCTGGTGGCTCGCTGAGAACAGCGAAGCCGAGCTCAGTCCTTCAGGAGCTTGTCGATGCCCGGCTCGGGTGCCCCGCCGAGCCGCTTCACGGTGCTCAGGTAGTGAAGGAGCAATGAGCGGTTGTCCTGCAGCGCGAGCGTCTGCATCTCGAGCGCCCCAATCCGGTCCTCCGGCGTGAAGATGCTCTCGACCTTCTCCATCGAGAGCTTCTCGGGGTCGTACGCCATGTGTTCGGCGACCGTGTTCAGGATCGTGTAGTCGTCCCCGCGCCTCAGCTCGAGGGTCACGGTGCCGCTGACCGCTGGCGCGATCCAGCGGGTCATGGAGTCCTTGAGCATGATCGCCTCGGGATCGAACCACTTGCCCTCGTAGAGCAGGCGGCCGAGCTTGCGGCCAAGCGTGAAGTAGAGATCGGTGGTGTCTTCGTTGTGGATCGAGCTCAGCAGCCGCTCGTACACGAGGTGGAGCAGCGCCATGCCGGGCGCTTCGTAGATCCCGCGGCTCTTGGCGCCGATCACCCGGTTCTCGATCTGGTCGCTCATGCCCAGGCCGTGCCGGCCGCCGATGCGGTTGCACTCGACGAAGAGATCAAAGGTGGCGTCGAACGACTTGCCGTCGATCGCGACGGGAACGCCGGCGTCGAAGGTGATGCTGATCTCTTCGGGCTGCACTTCGACTTCGGGCAGCCAGTGGGCGACGCCCATGATCGGCGAGACGATCCGCATGCCGACATCGAGCCGTTCGAGATCTTTCGCCTCATGGGTGGCGCCGAGCACGTTCGAGTCTGTCGAATACGCCTTCTCGGTGGAGACGGAGTAGGGCATCTTGAGTGAGATGAGGAACTCGCTCATCTCTTTGCGGCCGCCGAGCTCTTCGACAAACGCCGGATCGAGCCACGGCTTGTAGATCTCGAGGGTCGGGTCGACCAGGATCCCGTAGCGGAAGAAGCGCTGGATGTCGTTGCCCTTGTGGGTCGAGCCATCCCCGAAGATGTGAACGTCGTCCTCGCCCATCGCTCGCACGATGGCCGTGGTGGTGACCGCGCGTCCGAGCGGCGTCGTGTTGTAGTACTTGCGGCCACCGCTCGAGAGGTGGAACGCGCCACACTGGATGGCGATGATCCCTTCTCGGACCATCGCGTGGCGGCAGTCGACATTGCGGGCCGCCTTCGCGCCGTGGCTCATCGCGATGGGAGGGATGTCGTTGACATCGTCCTCATCGGGCTGAGCGAGGTCAGCGGTGTAGCAATAAACATCGAGGCCCCGGCGGCTCATCCACGCCACGGCGGCGCGAGTGTCGAGGCCGCCCGAGAAGGCGAGCCCGATCCGAGTACCCTCATTGGGCAGTTTGCGGTGGATACGACTCATGGCGGCGCGGATGATGCCATGCTCAGCCGCTTTGAGCTTCCCTCTCAGCGCGTTATTGTCCGGTGTCTCCAAAACCTCTCACAGGGGGGCCATGTGGCTTCCGAGTCGACTCCTCCGCCTCCGGGCGGGAGCAACATCACCTACGCGATCATTGGTGGCGTCCTGATCCTGGCCTCTCTGGGCCTTTGGTTCGGGATGCAGAGCTGCGAGGGCGAGACGACCGCGCCCACCGCCGTCGTCGACACGCCGGCGCTCGATGCGGGCCTGGACCGCGCGGAGATCCTCGCCGACGACGATCTCATCTTTCCCGATCCCGTCGAGGACGCGGGACCACCTCCCGACGCGGCTCGCCGAATTCGCTACGTGACGCGGTACGTCGGCGGTGGCGGTGGCGGCGGCGGTGCCTTCCGGTGCAGCGGTGACATCGATTCGGCGGCGGCCAGCCGAGCCATCCGCGGCCGAAACCTGCAGTTTCGCAACTGCTATGAGCGCCGCCTCAAGGTGAACCAGACGCTCACGGGCCGTGTGCAGCTGCAGGTCCGCGTCGGGCGGGACGGGAACGTCTCCGGCGTGCGCACCGGGGGCTCACTTCGGGACGCCCAGGTGCTCTCGTGCGTGCGAGCGACCGCTCAGCGCATTAGGTTTCCCCGACCGACGGGGGGGTGCGCCGTGGTCGCGGTGCCGTTCGACTTCACCCCGCAGAACTGAGGAGCGAGGGAGCGATGCAATATCTCAGAGGTTGGACCGCGCTGCGCAACGATCCGGACTGGATCAGCAAGGTCGGCTGGGGCTCGCTCCTCATGCTCAGCGGGATGTGCATTCCTCTGCTCGGCGGCCTGGCGATTCGCGGATGGTGCGGGCTCATGCTGCGCCGCGCGGTGTCGGGTCAGGATTCACCGCTCCCCCGCCTCGAGTTCGACACCGATTACCTCGGCAAGCTCCTGCCGATCGGGTTCAAGGGGTTCCTCGCGCAGCTGCTCTGGTCGCTGCCTCTGATCGCCGTGATGATGTGCGGCTACTGCTGCATGTACGCGGGCATCTTCGGCATGTTGGGCATGGGTGCCGCGGGCGCAGGAGCGGGCGGAGAAGCGGGCGCCGGCATCGGTTTGGTTCTCGGCGGTCTCCTCATGGTCGTC
>Ga0114933_10004629_pt1 | contig 12776 bp, 7 predicted proteins | sample 4SBtaG_FD_89691 | JGI IMG/M metagenome (GOLD analysis project Ga0114933, IMG submission 89691) | Deep subsurface microbial communities from Kolumbo volcano to uncover new lineages of life (NeLLi) - 4SBTROV12_W25 metaG | ecosystem: Environmental > Aquatic > Marine > Volcanic | place: Kolumbo...
GATTAATTCATTTTTAGGGATTATTTTTTCTCCACCCTTAATTTCAATTTTTCTAATGGTGAAAACTTTTCCTTCTGTTATTGGAATGACTATAGATAATTTATTCTTATTGACATCTTTTTTTATTATAGGCCGTCCAATCTGAATTTTAATAAAACCATTCTTTTGATAATGAGCCTCTATTTTTGCAAGATCACCATTAAGAGTTTCTTTAGTATAAATACCAGAATCAGTAAAGTATGAGAAAAATCCCTCTTCATCCAAATCCATAACACGTAGTAATTTTCTTTTTGAAAATACACTATTCCCTTTGAATCTTATAGATTCTACTCTTACACTATCTCCCTCATCTATATTCAGAGTTATACTTACTTTGTTATTTTTTTTAGATTTCAAGATAGCTTCTACTTTTGCAAAAAAATATCCTTTTTCTTCATATAATTTTCTAACATTTTGCAAAGTATTATTTAGTGTAGTTTTGTTAACTATTGTCTGAGTCTTGATAGTCATTAACTCTCTAATATTATCACTAGAAACTTGAGAATTTCCTGTGATAACAATAGATGTTATTGTTGGTTTTTCAGTAACTCTATAAAGTACTCTTAATCCACCTTCAAATGACTTAACTTCTACTTTTACATCACGAAAAAACCCAAGAGAAAATATCTTTCGAACATCAGATCTAGTTTGTTTTACAAGCTCATTGTTTTTATAGCTTTTTCCAACTTTCAAACCAAGATGAAAAAGAATTGTTGAACGATCTACTCTATTATTTCCTTCTATTTCTATTGCTTTTATAGTAATGGCTGGAGAATTAGGTTTAGCATGTACAAAAAAAGACGTAAGAGGAAAAAGAAATGAAACTACGAAAATAGAAATTAAAGCTCTCACGGAAAAAAACATAACCCCCCCCTGAGGGCTTTAATAAAAAAAAGAAAATATCTTATGAAATTTATACATCCTGCGCGCTAAATACTTCAGATGTGTCTTTAGCCTCAAAAATTAATTCATCTCCGGCCAACTTCACTAGAACAGTTCCACCTTCAGTGAATTTTCCACGCAAGAATTCTTCACTTAAAGTATCCTCTATATGTTTCTGAATTACTCTTCTTAGTGGCCTTGCACCATATGCAGGATCAAAACCTTCTTTAGCAATCCAAGAACGCGCATCATCCGATAACTCTATAAATAAATTTTTATCTTTCAAGGTCTCATTTATTTTTATGATTTCAATATCAACTATCTTCGTTATATTTTCGTGAGATAGTGTTCTGAATGTTGCAACTTCATCTATTCGATTTAAGAACTCTGGATTAAATGTTCTCTTTAACTCGTCTCTAATCCTATCTTTCATTTTATCAAAATTATTAGCCAAATCATTTTTTTGGAATCCTACTGCAGAACCTTTTTCAATTGTTCTAGCTGCAATATTCGATGTCATGATTATTATAGTATTTTTAAAATCTACTTGTCGCCCATAGCTATCTGTTAAAGTTCCATCCTCCATTACCTGAAGTAAAATATTATAAATATCAGGATGAGCCTTCTCTATTTCATCCAATAGAACTACAGAATAAGGTTTCCTTCTCACCTGTTCTGTAAAATGACCTCCCTCTTCATAACCAACATAGCCAGGAGGCGCTCCAGTTAAACGGGAAACATTAAAACGTTCCATATATTCACTCATATCAATTCTAATTAGTGCATTTCTATCTCCAAACATAAAATCGGCCAAAACTCTAGCCATCTCAGTCTTTCCAACACCAGTAGGTCCTAAAAAGAGAAAACTACCAATAGGTCTAGTTGGGCTTTTAAGACCAGAACGAGCACGACGTACAGCCTTTGTAAGCAGACGAGTCGCTTCTTCCTGACCTATGATTTTTTCGTTTAATTCTTCTTCCATTCTTAAAAGACGATTATTTTCAACTTCTTCAATCCTTTGCAAAGGAATCCCAGTCATACGACTTACTACATAAGCTACATCGTCTTCTGTTACCAAAGGCTCATCATCTGTTTTTTCTTTTTCCCAATCTGATTTCATTTGGTCTAAAAGGTTTCTATCTCTTTCTTCTTGATCTCTCAGTTCAACTGCTTTCTCAAAATCCTGATTTTCTATCATATTTTTCTTAATACGAATCGTTTCTTCTATACTTTTTTGCATCTCTTTAATATCATTTGGAAAAGTTTCCCTCTCTATCCTTACTTTACTACAAGCCTCATCTATAAGATCTATTGCCTTATCAGGAAGAAATCTATCAGAAACATACTGAGATGAAAGTTTAACAGCAGCTTCTATGGCATCACTTTCTAAGCGAGTTTTGTGATGATCTTCATATCTCTCTTTCAAACCATTAAGAATACTTATTGTATCCTCTATAGAAGGAGGATCTACCATAATACTCTGGAAGCGCCTCTCTAAAGCTCCATTCTTCTCTATGTACTTTCTATATTCATCTATAGTAGTAGCTCCAATACATTGGACTTCACCACGACTTAGAGCTGGTTTTAACATATTAGAAGCATCAATAGAGCCTTCTGCAGCACCAGCACCAACTAGTGTGTGTAATTCATCAATGAAAATTATAATTTGAGGGTTTTGTTTAATTTCTTTCATGATAGCCTTTAATCTCGCTTCAAATTGACCACGGTACTTAGTACCTGCTACCAAAGCTCCTAAATCTAATTGAATAACTCTTTTGTCAAATAGAATTTGAGGCACATCCCGTGTAAATATCAATTGCGCAAGACCTTCAACAATTGCAGTCTTTCCAACTCCAGGTTCACCAATTAGAACTGGATTGTTCTTTGTTCTTCTAGCTAAGATTTGAACTAATCTTTCAGTTTCATTTTCTCTTCCAATAACTGGGTCTAGTTTGCCTTCCTGTGCGAGGACTGTAAGGTCCCTTCCAAATTCATCTAAAGAGGGAGTTTTACTTTTTTCCCTTGTTCTCCCACTAACGGGTTCTCTTAATAAATTAATTGTCTGTTCTCTTGTCTCCTGGAGATTAATACCTAAACTAGATAAAACTTTAGCTGCCAGACCATCTTTTTCTCTTACGATACCAAGTAAAAGATGTTCAGTACCAATATAGTTATGACCCATTAGACGAGCCTCTTCTACTGCATACTCAAGCACCTTTTTCGCTTTAGGAGTAAACGGAATATCACCTTCAACTGGCGTATCAACACTTTTCGGTAAGTTTCTCTCTAGTTCAACTCGCAATTGTTTAGGATCGATTCCTAATTTTTGTAGTACGGCTATAGCAATACCACCACCATCTTTTAGCAAACCAAGCAAAATATGCTCGGTGCCAAGATATTCATGCCTATACCTTTCAGCCTCTTCTCTAGCTAAAATTACGACCTTTCGGGCACGCTCTGTAAATCTCTTAAACATTGGCCCCTCCTAAACATTCATCGTTAATCAAACCATCAACTATATTCATTTTTCTATCCATACCATTTGATAATACACTATTATGCGTCACGATCAAAAACGTTTGGCGTGTTTTAGAATTTATTTCTTTTAGCAACTCATATATCTTGTTCGTATTTAAGGAATCTAGATTACCTGTTGGCTCATCAGCAAGAATAATCTGAGGATCATTTGCAAGAGCTCTCGCAATAGCTACTCTCTGCTGCTCTCCACCAGACAATTCAGAAGGCCTGTGATTAATTCTATTTTTTAAGTCCAAATCTAACAAAAGTCTCTCAGCATTTTCTTTAGCAAAAGTTCTAGATTTCCCCCCAACTAGAATAGGAATCATCACATTCTCAAGTGCTGTAAATTCAGAAAATAAAAAATGAAATTGAAATACGAACCCAATCATTTCATTTCTAATTTTATCCAAAATGAAATCTTTTTCATTTGAAATAATCCTGCCATTAAGAGTTATTTCTCCAGAAGAAGGTTTCTCTAAAGTACCCAATAAGTGTAATAAAGTAGATTTTCCTGCACCTGATGGTCCTGTAATAGCAATCATCTCTCCTTCACTTACCTCAAAACTAATTCCTTTCAAAATCTCAACTTGAGATTTTCCCATTTCAAAACTTTTCTTTAGATTATTAACTTTTAAAATCATTTTACTATTCCATAATAAAGATTTTTACTTACAAACTGAAATTATTAAAAACTACTTATAAAATTAACTAAATCTCAATTCATCAATTGGATCTACACGTGAAGCGCGCCAAGCAGGATAAACAGTTGCAACCAGACTGACTATAATAGATAAAATTGAAATTATAGCTATTTCAAGAAACTGCATCTCAATCGGAAGCTTATCAATATGGTAAATACTAGCGGGTAAAATTTCAAATCCAAAAAATTTCTCTAGAAAAGATTCAACAAAATGTAAATTCCATCCCAACAAAAGGCCTAAAATCACACCTAGTAGAGTCCCAACAAAACCTATAATGATACCCTGAAGAAAAAATAAGCGAAGGATAAAACCTTTAGTAGCACCCATTGATTTTAAAATGGCAATATCTTTTCCTTTTTCCATGACTACCATAACAAGAGAACCTGCTATATTAAAAGCTGCAACGATAACAACTAACATAAGTAAAATTGTCATAGTTGTTTTTTCAGTCTTGAGAGCCGAAAATAAGTTTTGATTCATCGTTTGCCATGAACGGACTTGATATGAATCCCCTATTCTATTGTGTATTCCTTTTGAGATTTTTTCAGAAAGAAAAATGTCACTCACACGCACATGCAATCCAGAGACATAATTTCCCAATCCAAAAAAATCTTGAGCATCCTCTAGAGAGATAAACGAAACACCCGCATCATATTGATAAAATCCACTTTTAAAGATACCCGCAACTACAAAATTGTTAGCCCTAGGAATTAAACCCATAGGAGTTACTTTTCCTATGGGACTTATCATCCTGACTTTATCTCCTGGCTCAACAGTTAATTTAGAAGCTAATTCGCTTCCAAGAATTACTCCTTTTTTTTTCTGTTTTTTTAACTCTTTGATTTTGTTTAATGTGCTTAAAGGCATAAATTCAGAAAAATCTTTTTTACTAGCTATATTTATTCGTACTCCTTTAACAACTGCTCCCATCACTCTCCCTCTAGATGAAAACATAACTTGACCGTAAATAAATGGAGAAGAAGACAGCACACCCTCCTCAATATTCACTTTTTTTGAGAGTTCATTCCATTTTAAAATCCCTTCATTCCCAATACTTGAAACAACAATATGACTCTGCATTCCTAATATTTTTCTTCTCAGTTCTTTTTCAAATCCTGTCATAACTCCAATAACTACTATTAGGGCCATAACACCGAGACCTATTCCAAAAATGGAGATTGTGGTAGTAACTGAAATAAAAGAAGAATTACGTTTCGATAATAAATGACGTATCCCTATGAATATTTCTGTAGAGAACACCATTTACCCTCTATTCTTTCTTAAAAGCGGGAAGAAAATTACATCTCTTATAGATGGAGAATCTGTGAGAAGCATAACAAGTCTATCTATACCTATTCCCTCTCCAGCAGTAGGGGGCAAACCATACTCCAAAGCAATAAGATAATCTAAATCTACTTCATGATTAGTTGCTTCATCAGTTTCATCAGACTTTATCTGTTCTTCAAACCTGATTCTTTGCTCATCTGGATCATTCAACTCAGTATATGCATTTGCAATTTCACGACCAGCAACAAATAATTCAAAACGTTCTACAATGTCAGAGTCACTTTCAAGAGATTTTGACAAAGGAGAAAGTTCTTTTGGAAAATCATATATAAAAGTCGGTTGTATAAGCTTAGGAACTACTATCTCATCAAAGATAAATTCTAGAATTTCTATGTGACTCGCAGAGTCAAACTGTGAAGAACTACTCCCTTTGTTAATATTAATTGCATATTTTTTTGCTAACTCTAAATCAGAAAGAACTTCAGAAGGTGCAGACCCGATTTCTACTATAGACTCATGCCATTTATATCTTTTCCATCCTTTAGCAAAGGACAGTTCCAAATCGCCAAATCTAATTTCTGTTTTTCCTTTTAATTCCAAACATATCTCGGAAATCATTACTTCTGTCATTTCCATTAAATCATTATAATCAGCATAAGCCTTATAAAATTCTATCATTGTAAATTCAGGATTATGCTGAGTAGAAATACCTTCATTACGAAAGTTTCTGTTGATTTCATAGACACGATCCATACCACCAACAACTAAACGTTTTAAATAGAGTTCAGGAGCAACACGAAGATAAAGAGGCATTTCAAGAGTGTTATGAAAAGTTTTAAAAGGTCTTGCTGTTGCTCCTCCAGCAATCGAGTGCATCATTGGTGTTTCCACTTCTACGAATCCCTGAGAATCAAGAAAACCTCTCATCAACTTAATCAATTTTGTTCTTGTCTCAAAAACCTTCATAGATTCAGGATTCGCAATCAAATCCAAATATCTTTGTCTATACTTTGATTCAATATTTTGAAGTCCATGAAATTTTTCAGGAAGTGGACGTAAATTTTTAGTCAATAATTTACCTGAACGGACCCAGACAGAGAGTTCTCCAGTTTTAGTTTTAAAAATTCCACCCTCAATACCAGCAATATCACCAATATCTAAACCTTTCATCTTTTCAAAATATTCTTCTCCCAAATCTTTTTGTCTTACAAATAGTTGAATTTGACCTGTCCCATCTCTCAGATCCATAAAAATAACTTTGCCCTGTAATCTTTTTGCTAAAATACGTCCAGCAACGGTATAACTATTTTCTTTTTCTTCCTCTAATTCCTCCTTTGAAAAAGAAGAAAATTTTTCTGAAATTTCCCCTAATCGATGTGAAACGGGAAATCTATTTGCGTATGGATTCACGCCTTCTGAACGAATTTCTTGAAGTTTTTTCCTTCTTTGAGAAATCAACAGATTCTGTTCGTTTAATTCATCAGAAATATCATCATTATTTTGGGTATTACAGTCTTCAAGATCGTCAATCATAAACATATCACCTTCTATAAAATTAAGTATTAATTATCGATAAGAGTTTTCAAATAAGCATCTAAAAAAATGTCTATTTTACCATCGAGAACAGAATCTACATTTGAAAATTCAATATTTGTTCTATGATCCTTTACCATACGATATGGATGTAAAATATACGAACGTATCTGACTTCCAAATGCTATTGACTTTTTCGATGCATGAAGCACATCCTTCTTTTCCTGAAGCTTTTGTTTTTCAACATCATATAATTGAGCTCTCAACAGTTTCATCGCCGTTGCACGATTCTTATGTTGACTTCTCTCATTCTGACAAGAAACAACAATTCCAGAAGGTAAATGTGTAATCCTAACAGCAGAATCAGTCGTGTTGACATGCTGTCCACCTGCACCAGAACTTCGAAAAACATCGATCCTCAAGTCATTTTCAGACACATCTATAATAACATCATCATTTACCTCTGGACTGACATCAACAGATGCAAATGAAGTATGTCTCCTTGAATTAGAATCAAAAGGTGAAATTCTAACTAAACGATGTACACCAACTTCTGCTCGCAAATAACCATATGCGAATTCTCCTTCTATAATCAGAGTAACACTTTTAAAGCCAGATTCATCGCCAGGAAAAACTGATACTATAGAAACCAAGAAATCATTCTCCTCTGACCATCGAGTATACATTCTGGTCAACATACCAGCCCAGTCTTGACTTTCAACACCACCAGCTCCTGCATTTACAGAAAGTATGGCGTTTGAAAAATTATCAGGTGAATTCATTATAGAACGGAACTCTTGACGCTCAACTTCATTTTCAATTGAAAGGAGATTCTGAGAAATCTCTGTAAGAATTTTTTCATCCTTAGTATCTTCTAATTCCATAATTTCTATCAGTTCTTTTTGATCTAATAGATTTGTCTCTGTCTTTTTCCATGAATCTAATATTCTTTGATGGGATGCTCGTTTTTTCAGAATACTCTGTGCTTTTTCAGAATCATTCCAAAAATTTGTTTGTCCAGAAATTTTATCTAACTTTAAACATTCAGATTGAATTCTTTGAAGGTCAAAGACGACCCCATAGATCATGAAGTTTAGATTCAAGGAAACCTATTTTTTTCAGTTGTTCTTCCATTTTTACTCCATAAGAAGACGAAAAAAGAAATAAACTAAACTTATTCCTATTATACCTCAGAAAATCGAGAACCTATCAAGTTTAAAAAGAAGAAGAAACAAACACATAAAACAAAAAAATCACCATTTTTTGAATAGAATGTTTCGGAATTATTAGTCAATTCTAATTCTCCGTTCCAAATCCATTTTTCGAACAATTCACTTTCAACTAATATTTTGCCATTTTTATCGATCACAGCACTTATTCCTGTATTTGCTACTCTTACTAATGGCACACCCATTTCTATTGCACGAAATATAGCCATCGACAAATGTTGTTCTGAGGCAGCAGTTTTTCCAAACCAAGCGTCGTTTGTCACGTTCACTATAAAATCTACCCCTTTCATTTTTCTAACTACTCTGGGAAAAATGATCTCATAACAAATCAGAGTCGAAAACTTATTTTTCCCAATATTAAAAATAGTCTTTTTTTTACCTGTTTCAAATTGACCCACTACGGGAACAAGTTTATTTACAAAAAATAAAAAATCTTGAAAAGGTACATACTCACCAAATGGAACTAAATGTTCTTTGTCATACCTCGCAATTTTAACTCCGGATGGATTAAACAAAAAAACTGAATTATATAACTTTTTATTACTTATTTCGTGAGAGTGTCCTAAAGCACCTAATAACAAAAAAGTTTTTTCCGATACAGTTAGTCTTCTTATCCATTCTATCCAAGTAGATTTCTCTCTTAAGACTAAAGGCAGCGATGCTTCAGGCCAAATAATTAATTTATTTTCTCCAACTTCCATCTTGCTACTAATAGATTTCGTTTGCATTTCTAAGATTTTTTTTATGTGATCAATATATTTTGGAGACCATTTCATGTCAGGCTTAATACTTGGTTGAATTATTCCAATACTTTGAATCTTTTGTTTTTCGACAAAAGATTTTGAGTTGATTTTAAAATATCCGTAACTAAAGACAATAGAAACAACAGCAACTAAAAAAATCCCTTCCCAACGAAGTAAACTCTTTGGATTAACAAAAAAATTAAAAATTATAAAATTAATCAAAATTATAAAAAATGAGATGCCATATACACCCGTCAGATCTGCTATTTGAATTAAATAGTTCATCTCATATTGACTATATCCTATTAGAATCCATGGGAAACCAGTAAATAAGTGCGCTCTGATAAATTCCAAAGATACCCATATAGATGGAACACTGAGAAAAATTAATGACTTGAATTTATAAAGGAAACGTACGAAAAAAAATGCAAAAAAAGCAAAATAAACTGCCATGTAGAGCACAAGTAAAAGAGTCACAAAATAAGATAGAATAGGATGCATTCCACCATAAGAAATCATTGTATTTTTCACCCAGTTTATACTAAGACCATATGCAACAATCCCGGTTAAGAGACCTAGTCGAAAAGCCTGATGAGGACTCTTTCTATAGATAGAAAAAAAGAATGGGATTAAAAAACAAAATGATAACTGACTTAATTTAAAAGGAGGAAAAGAAAGATAAAACAAAACTCCAGAAAAGATCGATAGAATAATACTTCTTGAATTAGAAAGATACGCTTTAAATTTATACATATTACTTTACTATACTAGACGGCAAATTAGATTCTCCCAAATGATCACGAATCGCATTTACAAGTTCAGTATTGATTCCCTCAATTGCATACAGTTCTTCGTCAGTCGCTGAAGAAACTCCAGCGACTCCACCAAATTCTTTTATAAGAGCTTTCCTTTTCTTTGGTCCTAAACCTTTTATATTAGTTAAACTATTTTCGAAATTTTTTCTCTTTCTCTCTTTACGGTGATAAGTAATAGCAAATCTGTGAACTTCATCCCTAATTCTTTGAATTAAATGTTTTTCTGGACTATCTTCATCGAATTTTATAGGTGTTTTCTCCTCAGGAATATAAATCACATCTCTATCTGCTTCATTTCCAGAACTTCTTCCTTTAGATATCGAACAAACACTTATCAAAGAATCTAAATTTAATTTCTTTAAAACTTCTAAAGCTGAATTAAGTTGACCTTTTCCTCCATCAATCAACAATAAATTTGGCATCGATTTATCTTCAATCTTTAATCTCTTCAAACGTCTATAAACAATTTCTTTAATCGATAAATAATCGTCTGGCTTTCTTATTGGATATCTTATTTTATACCTTCGATAATCTTCATGAAATGGCAAACCATTCTTAAAAGAAATACTTGCACCAACCAATGAATTTCCCTGTAAATTTGAGATGTCAAAGGCTTCTATTCGTTCAGGATATTTTTCTAATTTTAACTTTAATTGAATTTCTCTTAATGTATTACTTAAGAGCAATTCTTCATTTTCTTTAGATTCTATTTCTTCCAAAGCATTTAGGCATGCCATTTTAAGCAATTTATACTTTGTACCTTTTTTAGGTATCTGAATCTTTACTTTTTTGCCCTTTTTAATAGAAAGCCATTTAGTAAGAACACATAAATCGTCTGGAGAATTAGATAATAGAATTTCCTCTGGGATAAGAGTTTGCATATTATAATACTGCTTAACAAAACTTGAGATTAATTCTTTATTCGATATTTCATCTTTCACTTTAAATGAAATATTTCTGTCGCCAAGCAATCTCCCTCCTCTTACAAAGAAGATACGAAAAGACGCATGATTTGATTTCGTATCAAAACCGATTATGTCTTGATCACAATTTTTAGAATATAAAACTTTCTGATTTTGCAAAACGTATTCGATACTCTTCAAATTATCACGAATTCTTGCAGCATTCTCAAATCTCATTTCTTCAGAACATACTTCCATTTCTATACGTAACCTATTTATCAATTCTCGATCTTTGCCTTTCAGAAAATCAATTGTATTCTTTACACAAATATCGTATTGGGTTTTTGTTTGTAATCCATCACAGGGACCAAAACAGCTTTTCATTTGATAATAAATACATCTTTCCGACGTTTTATCCTCTATTCCACCAGTACATGATCTTATGTAGAAAGTTTTTTGCAAAAATTTGACTGTTCTTCTCAAATTACTTGTGGATGGGAATGGCCCAAAATAAAGATTATTATCATCTAATACTCTTCTTACAATCATTAAACGAGGAAATTCTTCAGATGTAGTAAATTTCAGATAAGGAAAACTTTTTCCATCTCTTAATTGAATATTATATGAGGGTTTATACTCTTTTATAAAATTATTCTCTAGAACTAACGCCTCTACTTCATCAAAAGTTACTATATACGAAATTTCTGCAATATCTTTTATCATTTTTGAAATCCAGGGACTTCTTCCATGATGATTTGAAAAATAACTTTTAACTCTAGCCCTTAGTTTTGAGGCTTTTCCGACATATAAGACTTTACTTCCTGAATCTCTAAAAATATAAATCCCCGGTTTTAGAGGTAATAGTTTAAATGTTTCTCGATTCGAAGTAGAGCGAAGTGCAAACTTTCTTTCTTTAAAATTCAAAGTATTCATGGAATCAACCCTTAATTCCTAGTTGTTTTTTTTCAAAAGCAAAAATTTTATCTCTTAAAAGAGCAGCATGTTCAAAATCTAATTTTTTAGCTGCCTCCCTCATTTCTAATTTTAATTTTTTCAAATCAAGTTTTTCCTCTTCGGTAAAATATTCCATATCTTTTACCGATTCTATCGTATTCAGATTTTCTCTCACCTTAGTCGTATCTCCACTACTCAATAAAGGATTCAATCTTTTTTGTATTGATTTAGGAGTTATCCCTTCTTTCTTATTATATTCAGATTGTATCTCTCTTCGTCTATCCATTTCTTTGATTGCATTACTCATACTTCTTGTTATTTTATCAGCATACATAATAACTTTTCCATACAGATGTCTAGCTGCTCTTCCCGAAGTCTGTATTAGAGCAGTTTCTGATCTAAGGAAACCTTCTTTGTCAGCATCAAAAATTGCTACTAACGCTACTTCCGGAAGATCAAGTCCTTCTCGAAGTAAATTAATTCCAATTAAGACATCAAACTCTCCAGCTCTAAAATCTCTAAGAATACTTACTCTCTCAACCGCGTCTATATCACTATGCAAATATCTGACCCTTAATCCAATATCATCATAATACTCTGTAAGATCTTCCGAAAACCTTTTGGTTAGGGTAGTAGCTAGAACTCTATCTCCTCGCAAAACAACTTTCTTTACCTCAGAAATCAAGTCATCTACCTGTGATTTTGCCGAACGAATTTCAACAATCGGATCAATTAAACCTGTAGGTCTAATAATCTGTTCTACTACAACATTTGCACTTTCAGAAATTTCGTAATCACTTGGAGTAGCAGAAACAAATAAAACTTCTTTTAATTCTCCTTCAAATTCATTGAATCTAAGAGGCCTATTATCTAATGCTGATGGAAGTCTAAAACCATGAGATACCAAGGTTTCTTTTCGAGATCTATCTCCATTATACATTGCGCGAAATTGTGGGAGAGTTTGATGGCTTTCATCTATAATAATTAAAGGGTCATACTTAAAATACGAAAATAGAGTAGAAGGTTTTTCCCCTTCTTTTCGTGCATCAAGATGTCTACTATAATTTTCAATTCCATGACAAAAACCAACTTCTTTCAACATTTCCAAGTCTTCTCTAGTCCTATCACTTATACGTTTACCTTCAAGAAATTTCTCTTCTTTTTCAAGAAA
>Ga0114933_10004630_pt1 | contig 12776 bp, 10 predicted proteins | sample 4SBtaG_FD_89691 | JGI IMG/M metagenome (GOLD analysis project Ga0114933, IMG submission 89691) | Deep subsurface microbial communities from Kolumbo volcano to uncover new lineages of life (NeLLi) - 4SBTROV12_W25 metaG | ecosystem: Environmental > Aquatic > Marine > Volcanic | place: Kolumbo...
CCACGATCGTCGCGAGGGTGCGGCTGGGCCTTCAGGGCAAGGCGAATCGCCGCCTTCGGCGCGGAGGCGGGGTGACACCCCGCTGAGCACCGACGGTGGTGTTCAACGCAGCCCTGATGGTCCCGACGTGCCCGCAGCAGATCGTGGTGAGACGTCCGGGCTAGAAGACCACCTGGAGGCGAACCTGGAACGCGCCCGCATGTTCGCTGGCGCTCTTGAGGCCCAGACTCTGTGCTGTCTCCAAGGCGTGAATGTACACGTAGTTGAAGCGCATGGTCATGCTGGGGTTCATCCACCAGTTCAGGCCCAGGGTCATGTTCTCCTGGCGCCCTCCCCGGACATCCCGGTCGGACACGTCGATCATGCTGTAGCGAGCCGCCACCTCCCAGGCCCCCTGCTCCTCCTTCGGCTTGATCCGACCGTACTTCGCGCTCTTGACGCTGTAGCTACGGGAATCGTCCGTAAGAAACCAGCTGACCTGGCCGTAGTACCCGCCGAAGTTGGCGGTTCTCATGCCTCTGCGATGCACGCGGACATCGAAGACCTCACCCTGAGCGTGAAACCGACCGCTGACCAGCGTCACCTCGGCGTTGGCCATGGTGAGGTCGTCGGCGCCAGCGATCACGCCGGTGTCGACCAGCTTGGTGCCAGCGATGTGGGACTCAGGTCGGCTTGAGAAGCGCAGCCCGCTGTTGGGCGAGAGGTCACGGAGATACACGCTGCCACCCACGGCGAGGTGCCGATCAGGCTCAGCGATGGGAGTCGCCACGAAGCGGCCGGCCACCCCCCAGTCTTCGTTGCCCTTGCCATCGTCGTCGAGCCCCTCCCCGAAGAGCCCTGCCGAGGCGTGGTGGTTGTCGCCCCAATGCGTGGCCGTCACGCCCATGCGTCGCCGGCCGATGGCGCCCTGGTCGATGAACGAGTCCGGCAAGGCCCGCTCCTGGAAGACCTGGTAGTTCGAGCTGGTCATGGTCTGCTGGCCGAAGGGCACCTTCTGGTGCCCTACCGTCGTGGCGGTGTTCTCCCAGCCCTTGTACTGGATCCAACTGTCGGTGATCTCAGAGCCACCGCTGGGGTTGAAGTTGACCTCGAGCTTGTAGCCCCAGTCCCGCTCAACCGTGCCGCTCATGCGCAGGCGCACGCGACGCGCTTCGGTGCCGTTGCCCAGCTTCGAGCGACCCTCTCTGTAGGTAGACCCATCGAGCTGCAGGCGGCCACCGAAGTTGAACACCGAGTCGCCATCCGGAGAGCTCACCGAGAGGCCCTTGTAGCTCGATGTGACCTGGACAGAGGGCTCACCCTCTGGCAGCTGACCCTCCTTGGTGAGGCGGAGAATCGTCGCCCGCAACGCGTCTTCGCCGGACTCCCGTTGACGCCGCTCGAGCTTCGTCTGGATGCTGTCCCACTCCTCTTGCGTGATCAGCCCCTTGGATAGCAGCAGATCAGCCAAGGCCAGGTCGCTCGCTGCAGCAGTTCCCTCGTCGCTACCAGAGCCTCCCCCGGCAGCCTCTTGAGACTGCGCCAGCCCCAGCACTGTGCAAAGAAACAGCCATGCCAACAGCCCACGCTTGATCGAGTCCATCGTCTGTTCCGTCTCCATGCATTCGGGTCGCGCTGTCAAGCGCCGCGGGTTTCGCGCCGACATGGATATCCGTCCAATGTGAAGATCCGGAGAACAGTCCAAAAAGAATCCACCAACGGGTGATTCTCCCCTCGCGGACGGCTCAAACGCTGGCCCCCGCCACCAGGCCATGCTCGACGACCGTTCTCGTCGTTGGCAAGGCGACGACGACCGCTCAGCACACCGTCAGCGGGTCAGGCGCTCGTCAGCCTCGGCTGCCCCCGCTGAGAGCCAGGGCAGCACGAACGGGCGGCCATCCGGCAGGCTGCCGAAGTGCAGATGGTCGCCGTAGACGGGCTGCAGGATCTCTGGCCGGAGCACGTCGCCGGGGCGCCCGCGAGCGACGACCTGACCACCATTCAGCAACACGATCGAGGTGGCGAACTGGCTGGCCAGATTGAGATCGTGGGTGACCACGAGCGCCGCCCGGCCGTTGCGCCCGAGCCCGGCGATCATGTCGAAGACTTTCAGCTGGTGCTCAGGGTCGAGGGCGTTGGTGGGTTCGTCGATGAGCAGCACCGACGCCTCTTGGGCCAAGGCCCGGGCGATCAGCACCCGCTGGCGCTGGCCCCCGGAGAGGGCCCCCATGGGCCGATCGATCCAGTCTGCCGCATCCGCCGCAGCCAGGGACAGCTCGACCGCGCGGTGATCTCTGACCTGTGGACCAGACCATCGATCGATGCGCGCGTACCTTCCCGCCATGACGAAGTTGCCCACGGTCACATCGGGGAGTGTGCGCAGCTGTTGCGGCACCCTGGCCACCAGCCGCGCTCGCTCGCCCAGGTCAATGGCTGCCAGGTCTCGGCCGTCGAGCGCGACCGAGCCCTGGTCAGGGGTCAGCAAGCCGGCGAGCACGTTCAAGAGGGTGCTCTTGCCCGAACCATTGGGCCCACAGACCACCACCACGTCTTCGCCGCTGAGTTCAAGATCGACGCCGTTGAGCGCGAGAGGCCCGTCGGCGTAACGAAATGAGAGCCCTGCTCCGGACAGCTTCACCACGAGTCGATCTCCCGCCGGTTCAGCAGCAGCAGCCCCACGAAGAAGGGCCCGCCCACCAGGGACATGGCCACGCCGGGCTGCAGGGCCGAGCCTCCCAGCAACCAGTGGTTGGCCAACTCAAGGGTCAGCAAGAAGACCATGCCCCCCGCCATGGAGAGCGGCAACAGGGCCCGGTGACCCCGCCCGGCCAGCAGGCGCACGAGGTGCGGCACGACCAGACCCACGAAGGCGATCTGCCCTGCCACGGCGACGGCGGCCGCCGCTGACAGGGCCGCCGCAGCGATGCAGAGCACGCGCACCCGGCGGATGTTCACCCCGAGAGATGCGGCGTCGTCTTCGCCCCCCTGAAGCAGGTCGAGTTCCCAGGACACAAAAGGCACGGCCACGGCAGCCAGGGCCAGGCCGCTCCACACGGTCAGCGCATGATAGGCAGTGCGGTCATCGAGGGTGCCAAAGGTCCAGGACAAGATGGCCCGGGAGACCTCCCAGTCGCTGAGCATGAGCGATGAGATGAGCGAGAGCAGGCCAGCGATGCAGGTGTTCACGGCGATACCCGTGAGCAGCAGGGTGGGCACGGACATCCGTCCCCCGGGAGCGGCCAGGGCGGCGATCAGGGCCACGGCCAACACCGCTCCCACGAAGCCGAAGAGAGGCACGATGACCGTGGCCATGCCGGTGTCGGCCACGCCCACCAAGGCTGGCCCTGCACCACCCAGGATCAGGATCGCCACCGTGGCACCCAGGCTGGCACCACCGGTCACGCCGAGCACGGAGGGCGCGGCCAGGCCGTTGCGAAACAGGCCCTGCACCAGCGCGCCGGACAGGGCCAGGGCAGCGCCCACTCCCGCGGTGGTCAGGGTGCGCCACAGGCGAAGTTCGAGGATGGTCTGCTGAACGCCAGCCAGGGGCTCGCCCGAACCCAGTGTTGCCAGGCAGCCTTGCAACGCAGAGCCCAGGTCGAGCTGACCGCTCGCCCCGACCCGCAAGGACAGGACGAACAGCAAGGGCAGCCCCACCATCAGGGCCAGGCTCAGGGCCTTCGGGGAGCGAACCGCGCCCGTCAATGTCCGGCCTCGCTGAGCCAGGGTGCCGTCCGTTTGGCCAGCTCCTCTGCCGCGTCCACGACGTACTGAGAGGTGGTGGTGTAGAGCCAGGAGGGCAGGACAACAATGCGATCGTTGGCCACCGCCTGCAGTGCGGACAAGGCCTCGCTCCCACGCAGAAACGCCGCGGTGCCTCCGACCTGTTGAGCATCTGCTGCCCCGCCGACCACCAGCACGTCCGGGTCTAGCGAGAGCAGCTCTTCGAAGGTCATGGTGCCGTGACCCACCTGCCCGTGGGACCCGGCAAGATTGGTCAGCCCAGCCAAGCGCAGGACCTCGTCGAGGGTCGTCTGGCTGCCCGCGACCCAGCCCCCGGCGCCACCATTGCTGTAACACACGGCGGTCAGTTTCTGGCCCGACCTGTGGGCCGCCAACAAGGCCTCCACCCGACGATCGTAGTCGGCCACAAGCGCGGCCGCCACGTTGTCCACACCCAGGATCTGCCCCAAGAGCAGCAACTGCTCCCGCACCTCTGCCCAGCTGTTGCCATCGGCGAGGCGCAGCACAGGGACGGCGGCGTCCGCCAGGCGAGCGATGGTCTCCGCCGGTTGCCAGCTGTGGGCGATGACCAGATCGGGCGCGAGGGCCAACAGCTGCTCGGCCCGGAAGGCAGCGAAGTTCGGCCGCTGCAGGTACGGGCTGTCCGCTGATTGCAGTGCCGAGTAGCGCTCGCTGCCTTCAGGCAAGCCAGCCAGCCGCTCAGGAGGCAGCAGGGCCGCGAGCATGTCCACGCTCCCGGCCGAGCCGGGCACCACGGCCACAGGCGGCGCGGCCAAGCTCAGCTGTGAACCGTCGGGCAGATCGATGCGACCTGTCCACGACTCAGGGACGGGGGCAGGTCGGGGTGCAGGCCGTCCGCCCTGTGGTCGAGCGGGCGAACCCGCGTCGCAAGCACAGAGCCACAGCGCCGAGAGAAAGGCCAGCAGCAGCGGTCGAAGCCGCCGGGGGGCCAGAGGGACTACAGCTACAGGAACAGGCATCACCTTGCTTCCGAAGCTCGGCAACCAGGGCCCCGGGTTTTCCGACTCGTCACCAGAAGATCGGTGACTCACGGTTGCGGGCCAGCTCCGGATTCGCACCGGATTCCCCCGGGAAGTGTCCCGCCAGAAGCGGGGGCCACCGAGTGATGTCATGGGCTTGTCAGTACCCGAGAGCCACGTACTCTCCGGCAGGCACCGGTGTTACCCCACACCAATGCCCAAGTCAACGCAGGCAACAAGGAGCAGACGAGGCACGGCCGACGTTGCCCGGCCCCACCGTTCGCTCATGAGCTCAGGGAGACGGGTCGAGGAAGTCCCGGACCACCAGCTTGCTGATGCGTGGCTTCCAGATCGAGACCAGCTCGACATGGCGGGGATGGTCGACGTAGCTCAGGTAGGCCGCCTCATCGCTGAAGCCGATGAACATCGCCAAGTCGAAGTCATCAACCACGGCCGGCCGCCCCGTGGCCAAGTGCTCCCCCGCTGCGTAGCTGACCACTCCTGGGATGCCCGGCAACAGGCGATCGCAGTCAGCCAGGAGCGCGTCGACCTGCCCTGGATCATGGAGCTGGAAGTAGACCAGATGCACCACTGGCGCGGGCCTCATCGACGCGCATCCCGTGAGGGACACCATGCCGATGAAGGCCAGCGCCAGGGTCACCAGCCGTCTTGAAGAACCGCTGGGTGCCATCGTGTCAGCCTGAGATCAGGGCCAGGTGGTCACGACAGCGTTGGACAGGGCCACGCCCACCGGAGCGCCCGCGTCGGTGACAGCCCACTGGCTCACCAGGGTCGAGCCTGACGGCGCCCCGCCGGTGTCGGTCCAGGCGATGTCGATGTCACCGTTGGCGTCGGTGTTCAAGATGAACAGCCCGAAGAAAGGCACGGCCTTCAGGATGCCGCCCTTGAAGAAGGCGGTGCCTTCGCTGAGCGACAAGAAGATGCCCGCCACGGCGTTGGGTGCGGCGTTGCGCAGGTGCAGCGCACCGGGCAGGCCCACGGCCACGTTGCCCGTTCCGAAGTGCACCGGCTCGCCCAGCGTGCCAGCCAACCCAGAGCCCAGCCCGACAAACGGACCGTCCGGAATCACCTTGAAGACCTCGCCACCGTTCAGATCGCAGATGTAGAGCTCGCCGTTGCCATCCTCGGCAAAGCTAGCCGGGGAGAGAATGCTCAGCCCCCCTCCTGGCTCGAGCTCGGCGGTGCGGTTGATGGTGCTGAGAGGCACCAGGGCCCCGCCCGACTCGTTCAGGCTCCAGATCTTGTTGCTGGTGTTGTCAGCGTAGAAGTAGCTACCAGCCAGATCGGGGATGGCGTCGCCGCGGTAGACGTAGCCACCGATGACGGCGCGGCCCTGGCTCGGGTTGTTGTACTCCTTGAGGGGCAAGGTCAGCTCCGGAGCGTTGCAGGTGCAACCGCTCAGTCCCGAGCAGTTCAAGCCCTCCATGCAACGCCAGCCGAAGTTCAGGCCGTCAGCGCCAGCGCTGATGGCAGCAAGGTTCTCGGCGCTGACGAAGTCGATCTCTTCCTTGGCGTTCTGGCCCACGTCCCCGATCCACAGATCGCCGGTCTCCCGGTCGAACGAGTGGCGGAAGGGGTTGCGCATGCCCAGTGCCCAGATCTCGTCGTCCACGAGCGGGTCACCCACGAAGGGGTTGTCAGCGGGGATGCCGTAGTTGTTGCCACCGGACGGGTTGTCCACGTCGATGCGCAGCATCTTGCCCAGCAGTGTGGTGCCAGATTGGGCGTTGCCGCCAGAGGCGTGGCCCGAGCCCGTGTCGTTGAAGTTGCCGCCGTCGCCGGTGCCGATCCAGAGCATGCCGTCCGGGCCGAAGTCGATCATGCCACCGTTGTGGTTCGACTGGGGCTGGGTGAAGGTCAAGATCACCAGACCGGTGGAAGCGTCGGCGATATTGGGGTTGGCCGAGACCGTGTAGCGCTCGATCGTCGTCCCCGCAGTGGACGTGTAGTTCACGTACACGAAGCCGTTGCTGGCGTAGTTCGGATGGAAGGCCATGCCCAGCAGGCCCCGCTCGTTGCCCGAGGTCTGCACCTTGCCGGTGAGGTCGAGGTAAGGCGTGGCCAGGACGGTGTTCGAGGTCAGGTCGATGATGTGGATGTCGGCCTGGTTCTGCTCAGCGACGAACAGCCGGGTGGTGTCACCGACGGGCGTCGTGGCGTAGAGCGGCTTGACCAACCCGCTGGCCACGCGAACGGTCGTGAGCGGCGTGGACTGTGCTGCCACTGGCAGGGTGAACAAGCCCACGGCCAGCAAGGTAAAGGAGAGAGCAGACCTCATCGGTGCGAGCTCCGTTGCGGTGAGGAGAGGGTCGGGTGACGAAAACGCGCTGAAAAGGCCAGCTTTCCAGCGCGATCCGTGTCTGAGAGCCGGATGCAACGGGTGAGCATACCACGACCCTGGGGGCTGGGGGCGCCGCCCGGGTCGTCACAGAACGACGACAATCTCACCATGCCGCCGGGCCCATCGGGCCAACCACCTTCGCAGTCAGAAGAGCCGTGGTAGCTGTGCCCGAGCCCCTACTGGAGTCCATGGTCAACCCGCTGGGAAACCTGACCTCAGAGATGTCCGGCTTCGCTCGAGGGGCAGCTCAAGAACTGGCCGCCGTGCGTCCGATTCAAGGCAGATGAAGACGATCTCCACGCTGACGCTCCTGTCTGTCCTGGCCCTGCCCCTCGCTGCCCAGAGCAGCCAGCCGCCGGCCACCGACAACCCCGACCCAGTCTTTCAGATCGAGTACTGGAACGACGTGCCGATCGTGGGCGGGCAGCTGCTCGTGGGCTTCGAGGACACCGTGAGCCGGGGAGTCCAGCAAGGCCTCACGGCCAGCCTGCCTGGGACCCGGGTGGCGGAGTGGGGCAAGACCTCGCTCATTCGCCTGCCCGCTGGTGCCAGCGTAGGCGAGTCTCTCGCTGCCTGGTCCGAGCGACCCGAGGTGAGCTTCGCGGAGCCCGACGTGCTGCACGCCAGCACCGCCGTGCCCAACGACCCGAAGTGGTCTCAACAGTGGGGCACCAAGAAGGTGGGCGCCAGCGCCGCCTGGGACATGGCAGCAGGCAACCCCAATGTGGTGGTGGCCATCATCGACACCGGCGTGCTGACCAGCCATGCCGACCTCAACGATCACTACGCCTACGGCTGGGACGCCTACGCCAACGACTCCAACCCGAACGACCTGGACGGCCACGGAACCCACTGCGCCGGCGTCGCGGCCGCCGAGACGAGCAACTTCACTGGCATTGCCGGCGCCGCGTTCTCGTGCAGTTTTGCCGCCTATCGCTGCGGCAATGGCAGCTTCCCCAGCTCCAGCCTCGTCGCCGCCATCGACCGGGCCGTCTCGGATGGCGCCCACGTGCTCTCCATGTCTTGGGGCAGCGGGTACAGCAGCGCCCCCATCAAGGCGGCGTTGCAGTCAGCCCGTGACGCAGGGTGTGTGCTGGTGGCCGCTGCTGGCAACGACAACTCCACCACCAAGTCGTATCCGGCGGCGTTGAGCTTCGTCATCTCGGTGGGTTCGTCCACGCCCAACGATGGTCGCAGCAGCTTCTCGAACTATGGCAGCTGGGTCGACGTAGCGGCCCCCGGACAGGGCATCCTCTCGACCTACAACAACGGCGGATACCTCAAGATGAGCGGGACCTCCATGGCCACGCCACTCGTGGCGGGCATGGCCGCTCTGCTTTACAGCGAGCTGGGAGAGCAGCGCTCCACCACCAGCGCCACCGCCGTACGCACCGCACTGCAGGACAGCACCGTTCCTGTGGGCACCTGGGTCGCCTACGGCCGGGTCGACTACCCCGCGGCCCTCTCTGCCCTCGACTCAGGACTGCCGCCGTCGCTCAACGGTCTCTCGCCGTCCCTCGCGCCCGTCCTGCCTCAGCAGTCCGTGACCCTCACCGGCAGCGGCTTCATCGGCACCACTTCGGTGACCGTTGAGAACGTGGCGGCCCCCACCTTCAACGTGGTCTCCGACTCGACCCTGACCTTTGAGCCGCCCCTGCCAGCCGCGTTCGGCTCCCTCGATGTGGTCATCCACGAGGGCGCACAGCAGAGCGCGAGCTTGCCCCTGAGCTTCGGGCCCTCAGACCCGCCCTTGCTGGCTGTGCCTGGCACCGTCGCTCCCGGGGCGAACCTCTCCCTGGCCTTCGCCGGCGACGCGGGCCATCAGCTGCTGCTCCTGGCCTCACTACAACCCACCACGTTTCAGTACAACGGCTATCCGCTCCTGCTGAACCACGTGCTGGTCGACCTGGGCCTGCTCAACAGCGTGGGCTCCATGGTGCTCAACGTGACCATTCCCAACAGTCTCTCCGCGGTCACGCTGCAACTTCAGAGCGCGACACTCTCCAACGGCTTCGTGGGCGCCAGCACCATCGCCACGGTCACCGTGGACCCCTGACGCCGACCCACAGCCCGTCCCCCACGGGCACGATCACCCCGCTCACATCGGCACAGCTGGCCATGACCTCATTGAAGGCCTTCACCGCGGGGGCCTCCCGGTCTGTGGGTGTCTCGTCGAACAGCTGCCCAAAGGCGAAGGCGTTGTCTGCCATGACCAGGGCTCCCTCATGCAGCAGGCGCAGCCCCGCTTGCAGGTAGCTGGCGTAGCCACCCTTGTCTGCGTCCAGGAACATGGCATCGAAGGAGTCATCGGGCAGCGTGGCCAGTCCCTCATCACCTGAGCAGCGATGTACGGTGATCTTCTCGGCCACGTCGGAGCGGGCGATCCAGCGCTCGGCGAAGTCGGCGTGGTGTGGATCGAGTTCGATGGTCTCCAGGTGGCCGTCGGCGGGGAGCGCCCTGGCCATGGTGATCGCTGAGTAGCCCGCCAGCGTGCCCACTTCGACCACTCGGCGTGCTCCCGCAAGGCGCAGCTGGATGGCCATGAAGCTCGCCTGAGCCGGGCCGATCCAGATGGCTGGCAGCCCCTGGGCCAGCGCGTCCCGCTTGAGCTCAACGAGAAACTCGTCGTCGCCCTGGGTGTGGGACGCGATGTAGTCGAAGTGTTGCTGGGTCACCAGCGAGGGTTGGTCGGACATGGGTCGTGGGCCGTCGCACATCGGGGAGAGGGTGGGCCCATCAGCAGATCATCGAGCTGCCCTGGACGCGGGCGGCGATCATAGCGCCAGCGACAGCTGCAGAACTTGCGTGACCTCTGCCTCTCGACGCTTGCAAGGGCTCGCCGGGCGACAACAATGGCCCGCTCACCCCATCCACGGAGATCGTCATGGCCACCGCCTTCCAAGAGCTCGAACAACGCTGGGCCGAGATCGCCGACATCCAGAACGGCCTGGGCATCCTGGGCTGGGACCAAGAGGTGATGATGCCGCGGGGTGGCGTGACGGCCCGGTCCCGCACCATGGCCACGCTCCATGGCCTGATTCACGAGCGCAAGACCGACCCGGCCATGGTGGGACTGGTGCGCCGTCTCTCGCGCAAGGGCACGAAGCTCACCCCGCGGCAGCGGCGGGCCGTGGCCCTGGCTCGCAAGGCCGTGGACAAGGCGGCCAATGTTCCCGCAGACCTGGCCCGCAAGATCGCCCTGGCTGAGAGCAGCGGGGTCGAGAGCTGGCGCGCGGCTCGCCAGCAGGGCGACTTTTCGCTCTTCGCGGACGAGCTGGCCCGCATGGTCGACCTCAAGCGCGAGCTGGCCAGGGTGCGCAGCAAGCGCGGCAAGGTCTACGACGCCCTGCTCGATGACTTCGAGCCCGGGGCCACCATGGCCGACATCGATCCCCTGTTGAACGAGCTCAAGACCTTCACCCAGAAGCTGCTCAAGCGGGTGGTGAACAGCGGCGTCGAGATCGACGTCTCACCGCTGGTGGGTCGCTTCGACGTCGAGGCTCAGAGAGGCTTCGCCCGCTCGGTGGTGCTGGCCATGGGCATCGATCTCGATCGGGGCCGCATGGATCTCTCGACCCACCCGTTCTGTGGTGGGGTCGGCCCGGGCGACGTGCGCATGACCGGTCGCTACGACCCGAGCGACATGCGCGGCGGGCTCTTCGGTGTGATCCACGAGGCGGGCCACGGCCTGTACGAACAGGGCCTTGATCCCCGGCGGGCGGGCACACCGATTGGGGGCGCCATCTCCATGGCCATCCACGAGAGCCAGTCACGGCTTTGGGAGAACAACGTGGGTCGCAGCCGGCCCTTCTGGAAGTACTGGCTGCCCCGTCTGCGCCGAGCCCATCCCCAACTCAAGGGAGTCAACCTCGAGAAGATGTGGCGCGCGGTGAACTGCATCACGCCGTCCATGATCAGGGTCGAGGCGGACGAGCTGACCTACAACCTGCACATCGTGCTCCGCTACGAGATCGAGCGCGACCTGATCGAGGGCCGCATCGAAGTGCGCGACCTGCCCGACCGCTGGAACGGCGCCATGGTCGACCTGCTGGGCGTCGAGCCGGCCAATGCCGCCGAGGGTGTGCTGCAGGACATTCACTGGGCCAGCGGACTGTTCGGCTACTTCCCCACCTATTCCATTGGCAACCTCTACGCCGCCCAGATCATGGAGGCGGCGCGCAAGGGCATTCGTGGTCTTGACCGGCGCATCGAACAGGGCGATCTGCTGCCCCTGCGCGACTGGTTGAAGACTCAGATCCATGGCCACGATCAGGTGTTTGACGCGGCCAAGACCGTACGCCGGGTCACAGGCAAGCCGCTCAGCACGGACGCCTTCCGGCGCCACATCACCCGCAAGGTCAAGGCCATCTACGGCTGACAGTCACACCACCAGCGAGAGGGTCAAGGCCATCTGCGGCTGACAGCCACACCACCAGCGAGAGGGTCAAGGCCATCTGCGGCTGACAGCCACACCACCAGCGAGAGGGGCAAGGCCATCTGCGACTGAGCCCGTCACGCCTGCGAACAGGAACACCCACTTTGCGCATCGCTACCTGGAACGTGAACTCCGCTCGAGCCCGCCTGCCCCGCATCGTCGATTGGCTGGCGGTAGAGAAGCCGGACGTGGTCTGTTTGCAAGAGATCAAGTGCGTCGACGAGCAGTTCCCTGCCGAGCCCATCGAAGAGCTGGGCTATCACATCGAGACCCACGGACAGAAGACCTACAACGGCGTGGCCATCCTGTCCAAGTCCACACCCGAAGACGTGGTCAAGGGCATGCCCGACGACGGCGAGGACGAGCAGTCACGGGTCATCGCTGCGACCATCGACGGCGTGCGCGTGCTCAACCTGTACGTGGTCAACGGCAAAGAAGTGGGCGATCCCAAGTACGACTTCAAGTTGGCCTGGATGGATCGGGTCGCCCACTACATCCAGAACGACTTCGTGATCAGTGACCCCATCGTGGTCACCGGCGACTTCAACGTCACCTTCGACGATCGCGATCTCTACGACCCGGAGAAGTGGCGAGACAGGATCCTCTGCTCGGTGCCCGAACGGGAGGCCCTGGCCAAGATGATGAAGCCCGGTCTGCACGACGCCTTCCGCCAGTTTCACGAAGAGGCCGGCCACTACACCTGGTGGGACTTCCGCACGCGGGGTTTTCAGCGGGGAAACGGCCTGCGCATCGATCACTTCTTGATGAGCGACGCAGCCTTGTCCGCTTGCACGGATGTGCACGTCGACACCGAGGAGCGGGGACGGGAGAAGCCGTCTGACCATGCTCCTGTGGTGGCTACGTTTGGCCCCATCTAGCTGACGGCGCGTCAACGCTCCTGTACGAGTAGCGCCGGGGGTGCGCGCTTTTCGCACCCAAGATCGTGGCTCTCAAACAACGAGGCTTCGCCTCGAAAACTCGCTCCAGACCTTGGGTGCGAAAAGCGCGCACCCCCTCGATTGTGGAGAGGGTCGTCGCGCGTCGACGCTGCTGGCGAGAATCGCTGTCGGGGCCCATGGCTCGTACGGGGGGGGGCTTTGTTGGGGTGCTGGGCAGCCGCCTCTGCTTGCTGGCAGATTTCTGTGAGAAGGCTGCTAGTCCGACCTATTCACGGACTCCTGCTGCGAACGCGTTTGCGCCTTCGTGGACTGCGTTGGAGTCCACGATGCCATCCTCAACGGGGTGGCACCCCGCCTCCGGTGCCATCGCGCCCTCC
>Ga0114933_10004636_pt1 | contig 12767 bp, 9 predicted proteins | sample 4SBtaG_FD_89691 | JGI IMG/M metagenome (GOLD analysis project Ga0114933, IMG submission 89691) | Deep subsurface microbial communities from Kolumbo volcano to uncover new lineages of life (NeLLi) - 4SBTROV12_W25 metaG | ecosystem: Environmental > Aquatic > Marine > Volcanic | place: Kolumbo...
AAGGCCATCATGCCTGGAATCGGATCTCGTGTCGTAAATGGATAATCGGCTACTTCCGGTGTAGCTCGAGTGACTGCTGTTAGGAATTGACTCTTACCACTGTTTGGTGGCCCGATAAGGACGACGCGTCCGGCACCTTGATGCGGAATTTTAAAACCACTTTGAGCATCACTGGTAGGTGTTTTTGCACCATCGGAGATATCATTCTTTACCTTGCTGATCTTCTGCTTGAGATCAGATTGGAGCTTATCAGTTCCTTTGTGCTTTGGGATTTCCCGTAGCATAATCTCAAGGCAATCCAACTCTTCCTGAGGACTGGTTGCTTGACGGTATGCTTGTTCGGCTTTACGGTATTGCGGTGTTAGATTTGCTGGCATGCAAAACCTAGTCAAATACGTGCTAGATTACTATCCTGTACGCGTTCAGTTTATCGCGCCGTTGCTGCAGGCTAAACAGCTGTTAGCTCAGATGGTTGGCCATACTGTTAGTCCGGAATACGAGGGAGAGTTTGTTGGACAACGCCAAGATTTCACAAACAATAACGATGCTTGCTGACCTGCTCGAGTTTCAGGGTGCCAATGCGTTTAAAATTCGGGCTTATCGAAACGGTGCACGTGTCATTAAGGACTATCCGGATTCCATCAATTCGATCATTGAAGAAGATCCAGCCAGCCTTCTCAGTATTGACGGGATCGGCAAAGGTGTGGCTGAGAAATGCGTGGTGCTAGTAGAGACGGGTGGGCTACCACAAATCAACGAAATCCTGGAAGAGATACCAAGGTCTGTTTTAGATCTATTACGAATCCCAGGAATGGGGCCCAAGAAAGGAGCCATGTTATATCGGGAACTAGGTATCGCAAACCTCGATCAACTTAAAGAGGCATGCAAAGCGGGTGTCGTTTCCGACTTGAAGGGATTTGGTGCCAAGACAGTTGAGTCGATTCTGGCTGGGATCGAAATCGCCGATGCTGCGAATAAACGTGTTTATTGGGCGAAGGCGGATGAAACTGCCAGACAGATTCTCGATCACATGCAGAGTTGCGGAGAAATCAGCAAGATTGAACTTGCCGGCAGTTATCGTCGTCGTCGCGAGACAGTCGGAGACTTAGATATTCTCGTCGTTTCCGAAAACGCAGAAGTTGTCATGGACCATTTTGGTGCTTATCACCTAGTTGAGTCAGTAATTGGACGCGGCGATACGAAGATGAGCGTACGAATCGAAGAGTCGTTACAGGTTGATCTCCGCGTCGTTCCAGCAGAGTCATTCGGTGCAGCGTTGCAGTATTTCACAGGTTCCAAGGATCACAATGTGGCTCTGCGCGGTCTGGCCAAGCAAAGGGGGCTAAAGATCAACGAATACGGTGTCTTCAAAATGGATGGAGACAAAGAAACATACGTTGCCGGTGCGACCGAAGAAGATGTCTATGCCGCGATGGAGTTGCCCGTATTTCCACCCGAATTGCGAGAAGCCAGACGTGAATTTGACTGGGCAGCAGAAAAGACGATTCCCGACTTGATCCGCGAGCAGGATCTCGTTGGTGATTTGCACATGCATACTACCGCTACCGATGGCAAGGCAACTCTCGAAGAAATGGTTGAGGCAGCGCAGGCACGTGGTCTCAGCTATATCGCAATTACGGACCACTCTCAGCGTGTAAGTATGGCTCACGGGTTGGATGCAGACCGCCTGCTGGCACAGTGGAAGGAAGTTGACGCACTAAATGAAAAACTTGATGGTTCGTTCAGGATTCTGAAGGGGATTGAGTGTGACATCCTTGAGGCCGGTGGAATGGATCTACCGGATGAAGTGTTGTCTCAGGGTGACTGGATCATTGCCAGCGTTCATTACGGGCAGCGTCAGAGTCGCGAGCAGATCACCGACAGGATAGTCGGTGCACTGGAAAATCCTCATGTGCATATCATTGCTCATCCCACGGGGCGGCTCATCAATCGCCGTGAGGCTTACGAGGTGGATATGGAGGCGGTCATGCAAGCGGCCGTGGAAAACGGCAAGTTACTCGAGCTAAATGCTAATCCAGCCAGGCTCGACCTCCATGATGTTCATTTAGCCGCTGCAAGGAAGTATGCAATACCAATCGTTATCAGCAGTGACGCTCACAGTGTTGATGGGTTGGATGTGTTGAAATACGGTGTGTTGCAGGCACGGCGTGGTGGTCTGACGGCTGATGATGTCGCTAACACCAAGAGCTGGGATGCAATTGAGAGTATATTAGGGCGATAGACCTACACTTGGAAATAACTTCGATAAAGGGATGAATCATGGACCGACGTAAGTTCATAAAAGGCACTGTTGCTGGAGCAGTGGGAATAGCCAGTGCTACTAATACTGGGTTATTTGCAGCTGAACCAATCTCCCGACATAGCGGCCATAAATTTAAGTACAGTCTGGCTGCTTATAGTTACCGCCAACTTCTCGGTGGTGACCTTAAGTCGCTGTCGCTTCATGAGTTTATTGACGACTGTGCCAGTATGGGACTAGAAGGTACAGAATTAACGAGTTATTACTTTCCAGAGGAAGTAACGCCGGAGTACTTAAACTCACTCAAGCAACATGCTTTTAAGCTTGGAGTGGATGTCTCGGGTACGGCAGTTGGGAATGACTTTGGGTATGCAGAAGATGATCCGAAGCGTAAAGAGCAAATTGATCACGTGAAGACTTGGGTCAAGCATGCGCAGATTCTCAATGCACCGGTCATTCGTATCTTTGCTGGTCATCAAAAGCCAGATGTTGACGAAGCTAAGACTCATAATTTGATGGTCTCGGCAATCGAGGAGTGCTGTGATTTTGCTGGAAAACATGGCGTGTACCTGGCACTAGAAAACCATGGTGGTCCAACCAGTACGGCAGAGGGTTTGATGAAATTCGTTAACGATGTGCAAAGCCCCTGGTTTGGAGTAAACCTGGATACCGGAAACTTTAGTAGTGATGATGTTTACGCAGAAATGGAGCAAGTCGCACCTTACGCAGTAAACGTACAGGTGAAAGTTGCAGTACGCGGGCCGGATAAAGTAAAAAAGCCATCGGACTTCGACCGGTTACGGAAGATCCTGCAGAATTCAGGTTACCGCGGATATGTTGTGCTTGAGTATGAAGAAGGTGGGGAACCCAGAGAGGAGTCTCGGCGCTGGATGTCGGAACTCAGAGAAGTTATGGGTGGTTAAGTGACTCCAGCAGTGTTTGCGGAAGTCATCGATGACAGCTTTTACTACTATTTAGATTGTCTGTTAGTTGCCCAAAGAGGGAACCGACGTGCTGAAAATCGAACGGATCTGGCAGACCAAACAAAAATCGCCGTCCCAGCATGCGCAAATGTTGGGTGTTCTCGGTGAGTTGATTTTTTATAACGTATTGTTCTTGCTGGGAATCATTGCGCTCGGTTTTCTACTGTTTTCCTTTGAGCAGCGTATTCAGTACTACTTTCTTTTGCTCGCCATTATTTCTTTTGTGGTGATCGGCGGTCGTGGGATCGTTGGAATCTTGAGCAGCAGTAAACTAGCTGGTCGGCGATTACTTCAGATTCGTCGTGTCCAACGAACCGGTAAGACACTACTGGGGGAAATCAAGGATCATCTGCCATATGTTCCACCTCATGATGTGTATAGCGATAGCCATGGCACTCATTTTAAGTATCGACTGGATAGGGTGAGAAGTGACTTTTGGAGCATGTTGGCGATCGCGTGCTTTTCGTTCACATGGGCCGGTGTTTCCGTGTTTCTATTGTTGATGTGCATCGATTCCCTCTCGGATGGTTTCTGGAGCCATTGGATTCTTTGGGCATGTTTACTTAGCTCGGTTGCCATCTGCGCTTGGTCGGCCAGGTATTTCTTCGTTCAACTCAAGGTCATCACAAGTGTTGGACCAACAATTTTGGAGATCGACACACATCCCTTACGGCCGGGGATGTCCTTTAACTGTATGGTCCGCCAGACGGGTATGCTCAGTGTGAAGTCACTGAGGCTTTATTTGATATGTGAAGAGCTAGCAAGTTATCACCAGGGCACGGATGTCAGAACGGAAGTTGTCGAAGTCTTTAACGAACAGGTGGGGATTGAAAAGAATTTCCAAATCTCCCTCAACGAAGCATTCTCGATGATTACACCGATACGGATTCCGGATCAGGCCATGCATTCTTTTCGAAGTAGTTCGAATGCAATTCAATGGAAACTGGTTGTATTAGCCAGATTCAAGACTCAGCCCACGATTCGCCGACAGTTTCCAATCATCGTACATCCGGTTGGCGTGCCCAGTCAGACAGATGTTGATCAAGGAGTCAGTGGTGCAGTTTGATCCTCTAATCAGTATTCACCTTGATAAGCCTGGCAAGGATTACCTGCCTGGTGATTACCTGATATGCGATTATCAGATTGATGCGATCGAGGCTGAAGAGATTTTAATGGTCGAAGCGTCGGTGCTATGGGTTAGTAGTGGGAAGGGCGACGAAGACAGTGGTATTCATTTTATAAGGCGGCGACTGGCTGATTCGGCGATGGATGCTGACCTCCGCGAAATGGAACGCATCGAAACAGCATTACCACCAACGCCATTGTCATACAACGGCGAAATTCTCAGCATTCAATGGTGTGTGCGGATCCGGTTGATCCTCAAGAATGGTGACGAATATGTAGTGGATCAGGAATTTCGAGTTAGTGACATGGCACGACCGAAAATGGAAGGAATCACCGCGTGACCGACCATTCATCGCAATGCATCTCACACAAGACATCATTGTTTTCCAACCCATTTTGTACTCACTGGATAACTCCCAGTAGTTGTGAATTTCACCAACGATTTAATGGTGAAATACAGCACGTAATGCAAAAAATGCTTGATTTTGGTTGCCGTGGTCAAATCATGGGTCCGCACGGTGTTGGTAAGTCCACATTAATGCATCGGATTTGTAAACAACTAGATAAGGACGGGCTAAACCCCGTCCTTATAGACGCCGATCTCCGGATAGTCGGTGATCCCGAAGAAGAACTCCCTGCAGAGAATTGCATCTGGGTAATCGACAGTTTTGAATCACTCACACGACGTCAGCAATCGCGGGTTATCAAACATACAAAACGGCAGCGTATCGGCTTACTGGTGACAGCACATCGGCAGCTGTCGCTACCGGTAGTAGCTCGTTTGAGTCCGAACCTGGATCACGTGATTGCAGTGGTTCGGAACTTGCAGTCTAGGTTTGGCAAAGTCTATCTGAGTGATGATGACGTCAGACGGTTATGGCCTGAATGTCAAAACGACTTAAGAGAGTTATTGATGGCTTGTTACGACAAATGGCAGGAGCACTCTCGCACTCCTGCCACGTTGGTCGTTTAGCAATAATTCGGGATTCTGTTTCCCTAGGTGATGTTATTTCACCTTTTCCCATCCTTCGTCATCGAAAATGATGGTGCGTTTCACAGGTCGTACGACGGTTTCTTTTCCGTTGCTGTCGTACAAGCGAATCGCAGTCCGGTCGAGGGGGTTTGAGAGCTCAGGCTGTTTAAGTTCAGCATTCGTCTTTTCGTCTTCCTCTTTTTGGCCTTCAGGATCCGGAATCGGCTTGTTCGGATCTTCAGCCGACGGTTCAGGTTTTGCTTCGCTAGCTTCTTCCGCAGTTGCTTCTGGTGTTTTCGGAGTTTCGATTTCCGGTTTTTTCAACACGCTGGAGCCTTCGGATTCCTCTGCAGGTGATTCGGTTGTCTCACCGGAGTCATCACTAGTGGTAGCATCGCCTGTGCTGGATGTGTCGTCGCTAGTTTCTTCTGCAGGGACAATCGGTTTTAGTGATTCACGTTGATCACTAATGTTCGGTTGTTGCAATTCGTTTGGATCCAGATTTGGCTTTTGATCAGCAGCACTGCTGTCGGTGGAATCTGCAGCGGCATTACCTGGATTGTAATACTGAGTACCAACCTTGCCGTCATCGTCCACCTTTTGACAGCCAAGACATCCGTTCGGCATGATAGGGCTCAGAAGCACATCAATGGCATTGATGTTTATTCCAAGGAATCCCTTGTCGTCATCCAACACAGGTCGGTAGTTCGTCATTGGAACCATGCGAAGTTGATACATATTCGTTTCATATGGTTTCAACAGCGTTGTTTGACCTGGCTTTTCAGTCAAATCTAAATTTGGTCGGTATAAAGTGATTGGCACTTTGACCCAATGAGGCTTGTACTGTGTTACCGGCTTATAGTCGGTGACCGTGCGGTATGGCTTCCAGGGTGTAAGTGGGCTCCAGACAGACTGACCAACTGAAGTCGGCTTCATAGCCGTTGTCTTAGTCTTACCATCTTCATAAACGGGAATAATGGTTGGCTGCTTACCGCTTAACCAAGCGAATATATCTGCATTGGCTGAAGTGCTCGTGAGCGCGATGATAGACACAACGCTCAGCGCAGCTGAAAGGGATTTCAATGACATGGTTCCATTCCTCAAATTGATTGCTCTGGTAGTTGATCCTTGCGCACCAACTACGTGATTTTGAGGAACGGCGAACCGATTCCTCAATACTCTCGACTCTCTGTTGTATTGCCAGGTTGGACACTTCGATGCGGGGGTGAAGTGACAAAACTGGCAACTGTTTTAGTTTGATTACCGCTGTTAGGTATGAGCAAGTATTCGTTCCATTAAAGAAGCAAAAACAGCTACTTTAGGTAGCCTTGCACCATAGGTTGACAGCGATTTTGCGGGTTATGCAGGGATAAACCCTGACGAAAAAACTGTAAATCCAACTAGACGTCAGTCAAAACAGAATTCACGCAAACAAAGGTAGGTTACATGGTGGCCATGACGGTTTTTTTTCTAAAGTTTTAAAGAAAAATTACCGGCGTGATCTGTCTACCTTTTATCACTGACCGACTTGGTAAGCTGCGAGCTTACCGCTTTGTCCTCGATTGTCGCGAAGAAAGAAGCGGCCATTGGAAAGGGCTGGAATAGCTCGAGTTGAATTAGTGGAAATCTGTACTTCGCTTAATTGCTTAAATTCTTTGGAATTGGCCTGTGCCAATAAGAGTGTCCCATCGGATGTCAGCATTATCATTTTGTCACCAGCGAGAATCGTGTGGGCGACACCGGTAGATTGCTGCCAGGCTACTTCTCCGGTTTTTGCATCAACGCATCTCATCACGCCATTAGCAAAATCTTCCCGTCCATGAGTGCCGTATAAAAACCCATCCTTATATACGCACGTCGAATACTGGCTGGACATGGACTCGTCGTTACCCCAGCGTTCAACCATTTTGCCTGCTGATGTTAAATTAAGTAATTTAGCACCCACACCGTAGCTCGATGAGATGAACAGTTGTGATTCAAATACGAGTGGCGCAGCTGCATTAACAGTCGGGCCAGTCTTGCCAAATGGAATGGTAAACACAACTCGGCCATCCGCCGGATCCAATGCAACACAGTTTAGGCGAGTGATAAACACCACAATTGTCTTTTGGCCGTACTTCATTAGCGTTGGTGATGAGTAGCTTGCTTTCTCTTCGGTTTTAGCCCAGACAGTTTTACCTGTCTTAAGATCCAAAGCAACGATTCCAGCCTTTCGGCCACCAATATTGACCAGCACGCGACCGTCAATTTCGATCGGGCTGCTACCAGCACCGAAATAACCATCTGCGGCCTCATAATCGGTGCTAAGGTTGCGTATCCACCGTTGCTTTCCATCAGCAAGTGAGACACAAGTCATGTCGCCAGCTGCGCCAAAAGAGACAACGGCGTTATCAGCGATCAGTGGTGTGGCGCGTGGGCCGAGATCTGCATTAACGCCGCCTCGGTAATAGGCCTTTGTCTTGTGAGTCCAGATCTCTTTGCCATTGGTAACATCGAAGCAACTTAGGACTTCCTGATCCTCAAGTCGGTGAAATTGAATTACCTTATCGCCCTTTATAATTGGGCCAGCGTATCCGCTACCGATCTTTACACTCCATATCTCTTTTGGACCGTCCTCAGGCCACTTGGCAAGAAGCTCTTCGTCTTGGGCTGTTCCACTACGTGTTGGCCCGAGAATCTGAGGCCAGTCACCTGCTGATAGAATGGTCGGCGTGAGAAGCAGTGAGAAGATGATCCACTTATGTCGAGGCATGATTGTATCCACTTGAGTTGCAAAACGCATTTTCGAGTCTCTCGCATTATACCGTTTCCCGCATCCAATTCCGTCGTCGCCCAAGGGCTCCTTGGAATATGTTGCGGTTGGTTTGGTTCGTGCCGACTATGGACACGCAACCGCGGGACTCAGCGTAGCTGAACCCGCAGGGTCTATAATCGTCGATTACCCGTAGGGGAGGCTAGCTCCGTGATCGCGGACTTGCGGCCTGGGGAATACTCTTTTGAATCTCTCGTTCGTGGCCCTACATCGCTGAGCTCCTGCGGACCATGCTAATAATAACGGCGGCCCGTTGGGCCTTCAATAATTCTCATCCGTTTCAGCTCCCGGATCTCCAACGGATTTCTTGCCGACTAGAAAACTCTCGTTATCTGCTAGCGTGTTAGCAAAAAATATTGGCACAAATTCTTACCTATCGTTTATACTTCTCACTCATCGCTATTGAGTTGTGAGGATGATCAGCTCCGGTGATGAACGGACGGAAAACTAGAGGCACTAGAACGCGAAGGGAGGGACCCCATGACGCGCATTCCACTTAGTACTGCCGATGAAAATCGACGCAGTCTAAAAGAACGGCTGGAGATGAGTACCGCCGAGATCGGACTTGCAGTCCGAACCACCAATTGTCTTGAGGAAAAGGGCATCTTTTCAGTCAACGACTTGCTGCATAGCACGCCGGATGAACTGTTAAAGATTGCTAACTTCGGTGAAAAGACACTCGAAGAAGTTTACCTCGCATTGGAAGGAATCGGCTTTCTTCGCCATGCGGCAGCATAGGTGAGATTACTTTAGACCAGCACTTGTTGTTTGGGATACAACAACGATTTCCGTATCCAATACCCGGTGAGTCACAGTGGGACTTACCGGGTTTTTTTGTCAGTACCTGACACTCTTAGGGGTAGCAGGCGGATGGCAGATGTTAGATGTTATGAGTTAGAGATTCGACAATTGACAAGTGATAAATGACCGACCGACTTTTGCAATCACTGACTGACGCGCAACGGGAAGCTGTTGAGACAGTAGACGGCCCGTTGCTGATTCTCGCCGGGCCCGGTTCGGGTAAAACTCGAGTGGTCACGCACCGAGTTGCTCACATGCTGAACAGCGGTATCGCCGGGCGAAACATTCTCGCGCTGACGTTTACCAACAAAGCAGCCGACGAGATGAAGAACCGTGTGGAACAACTTGCACCGGGAAGCCATGTATGGATGGGAACATTCCACAGCTTTTGTGCCCGATTACTTCGGATGCACGGCCATTTGGTCGGCTTAGCTGAAAACTTCACGATATTTGACACACAAGACTCCAAGCGAGCACTTAAGAGTGTATTGGCACAGGAAGAGATTTATCTCACTCATACCTCTCCCGAGGCGATTGCAGATGAGATCAGTTGGGCGAAGAGCGCGCTGTTAAACCCTGAGGAGTATGAACCACGTCGAAGCAGTCGGTTTACGCCCGTCGGTGAGATTACAAAGCGTGTATACAAGCTCTATCAGGACTACCTGATCAAGAACAACGCTGCTGACTTTGACGACCTACTGCTGCATATTGCTACCTTATTACGTGATAATCACGAGCTTCGTGAAACGCTCGATGAGCGTTATCGATACATCATGGTCGACGAGTATCAGGATACAAATGTCGCTCAGTATATGATTGTCCGCGCGTTATCGATCAATAATCCAAACCTGTCAGTTACTGGTGATCCGGATCAGTCCATTTACAGTTGGCGTGGTGCGACGATTTCCAACATCCTCGAATTCGAAAAGGATTATCCAAACACCAAGGTTGTTAAGCTCGAGCAAAACTACCGATCAACAAAACGAATCTTGAGAGTTGCAGATGCTCTGATTGCCAATAACACCAAGCGAAAACACAAGGATCTTTTCACGGAGAATCCAGAAGGTGATCAAGTACGATTAGTGCAGTTTCCTGACGGTCGTAGCGAAGCGGATGCTATCGTCGAGCAGATTCAGGCACTCGTCGGGCAAGGGAAAGCTAGCTACAAGGACTTTTCGGTTTTTTATCGCACGAACGTCCTTTCGCGTCCTGTTGAAAGTGCCCTTCGCTCACACCAGATCCCGTACCAAATCGTGCGAGGTCTGGAGTTCTTTCAACGTAAGGAAGTAAAAGACATTGTCGCTTACTTGCAGGTGCTAAATAACCCAAACAACAACGTGGCACTCGAGCGTGTTATAAACACGCCGACGCGAGGGATCGGCAAGAAGTCAATTGAGCATCTGGTTGGTCACGCACATCGGTATGACTTGACCATGTTGGAGGCATGCCGCGAGTGCGGGCTCATTGAGTCACTGAGCAAAAGGGCGGCGGCGAGTGTTTCCAAATTCGTTACCATTCTCGACGTACTTGCCACGCAAGTCCACGAGCCTCTCGGCCACCTAGTGAAAGAGGTCGTCGACAACACCGGCTATCTGGAATATGTCCAGCTTCAGGACGAAAAGGCTGACGAAGATCGTGAAGCCAATGTTCATGAATTGATTAGCGCAGCAGAAGAATTTCAACGAGAATTCCCGGACGACGGATTGGATGAATTCCTTGAAACGGTTTCACTTACATCGGATACCGATGATATTGATGCGGATCCGGACCGTGTAACTTTGATGACGTTACATGCTGCCAAAGGTCTTGAGTATCCACGCGTGTTCATTATTGGCGTCGAGCAGGGTTTATTGCCCCACGAACGTAGTCGGGACGACGATCGCGCCTATGAAGAAGAGCGGCGTCTCTTGTTTGTCGGTATCACACGTGCAGAAGAGACATTGCAATTGAGCTATACGGCTCGGCGGATGACACGTGGTACATTTCGTCCGGCGATTGCCAGCCCATTCCTACTGGAATTGCCGCGTGAAGAAATGGATGTACACTTGCCTACGCCGGCGAGTGCCTGGAATGCTGGTGGATTCGAGCCGAACGAGTTCTTTCATGATGATGTACCTGATGACGAAGCATGGTTACAGGACTCGGTAGATGCTGAATTTGAAGAAGTCGATGTAAAAGCAAAGCCAGCGGTCCCGGATGTAGCAGAGCAACTTGCAAGCATGGTTCGACCTGCGGCTTCGATGGCAACTGGATCTACGAAACAGGAGAAGCTGGCCCAGATTCCACAGTTATCCGAAGGCATTATCGTCTTGCATGCGGAGTACGGCACAGGTGTGATAAAACAAATGTCCGGGAAGGATGAGAAGTTGACGATTTCGGTCGAATTCGGAGTTGATGAAAAATTCTCCAAGAGGTTTAGATGGGTTTTTGCACCGCTGATGATTGTTCGAGCTGAATAAGGCAAAAAATGTCTACCGAGAATTACATCAAGATTGCCCAGCTAAAAAGTGTTGAAGCTTTTCAGCAGCGCAGCAAAGAAATTGGAGCCGAGATCCCAATAGATGAGGCTGTATTGACTGCAGCTGAGGCTTCACCCATGGCACAGTCAATATTTGTTGGCGGATTTGAAGTTGGGAATCGCTGGTGTATTCACCCCATGGAAGGTTGGGATGCAAACACAGACGGATCACCGACAGACCGAACCATCCGTCGCTGGCACAATTTTGGCATTTCCGGCGCCAAGTTTATTTGGGGAGGAGAAGCAGCTGCGGTCCAAGCCGATGGTAGAGCCAATCCGAATCAAACACTGGCAACACCGGAAAACGAACCCGGGTTGAAGCTGTTACTGGATACGCTGTTAGCGGCGCATCGAGCCAATTGCGGAGAATCTGACGACTTGCTAGTTGGGCTGCAACTAACACATTCGGGTAGGTTTTGCAGGCCTAACAGTAAAACGCTGGAGCCTCGTATCGCGTACCATCATCCGTTGTTGGATCATAAGTTTGGAATTGATCAGTCGGACGACTCGGTAGTCTGGACAGATAATGATTTAGAAATCCTGATTTCAAATTATGTGGCGTCTGCCAAGACAGCCGAGCGATGTGGCTATCAATTTGTAGACATAAAATGTTGTCACGGATATTTACTTCATGAATTCCTAAGTGCTCGAACGCGTGTTGGTCAATTTGGTGGTGATTATGACGGTCGAACCCGATTGCTTAGGACAATCATTCAGCGAGTTCAAGAATCCTGCCCGAACCTAATGGTTGTTGTGCGACTTAGCTTATTTGATACTCCGCCCTTTGTTACAAGTCGCGATATAGGCAAACCGATGGATTACTCGTCATTGTTGCCATATGACCTCGGGTTTGGGGTTGATTCGGACGATCCCATGCAGATGGATCTCGATGAGCCATTACGGCTGATTGGTGATCTTGAATCGCTGGGTGTGGCATCGATCAACCTCTCCTGTGCCAGCCCCTATTACAATCCGCACATAATGCGACCAGCGATATTTCCACCAAGTGATGGTTATCTGCCTCCTGAGGATCCCATCACCGGCGTGGCAAGGCAGCTTGAAGCCGTGCGCAAGGTGAAACAGGCATTTCCGTCACTGCCATTGGTTGGAACGGGTTACTCATACCTACAGGATTATCTGCCGCATGTAGCTCAGGCAGCTGTGAGGGAGAATTGGGTCGACATCGTTGGGTTGGGCAGAATGGTACTTTCTTATCCAACGTTGCCTGCAGATACGCTAAAAACTGGTATCATGCAGCGAAAGAAAGTCTGTCGTACCTTTAGTGACTGTACGAC
>Ga0114933_10004637_pt1 | contig 12765 bp, 13 predicted proteins | sample 4SBtaG_FD_89691 | JGI IMG/M metagenome (GOLD analysis project Ga0114933, IMG submission 89691) | Deep subsurface microbial communities from Kolumbo volcano to uncover new lineages of life (NeLLi) - 4SBTROV12_W25 metaG | ecosystem: Environmental > Aquatic > Marine > Volcanic | place: Kolumbo...
AAAGGTCTTCATCAAGAACTTCCCCACAATTTATGTCCATATCCTCTTCCATACGGTTGAACATAGAAGTGTTTGTAGCCAACTTCAATGAGGGGGCTGGCTTGCATCCATAACAGGAACCTCGACCTGTTGTAAACGTTACAATATTTGAACCGCTTGCCACCTGGCCAGTAATAGAACAAGGATCGTATCCAGGACTATCCATAAATACAAAGCCCTTAGTATCTATTCTCTCGGCATAATTATAGACACCGCAAAGATTTGTCAGACCGCCTTTTGCTGCAGCCCCAAGTGATTTTTCCAAAATAGTGGTGAGGCCGCCTGCTTTATTGCCTGGTGAGGGATTATTATTCATTTCCCCGCCATTGCGCTCACAATAGTCCTCCCACCAATGAATTCTCTCCACTAATTTTTCACCTACTTCCTTAGTGATAGCTCTTCTTGTAAGGAGATGTTCTGCTCCATATATCTCAGGTGTTTCCGCTAATACTGCCGTTCCACCATGCCTAACTAACAAAGTAGCGGCAGCGCCAAGCGCCGGGTTTGCTGTCATACCCGAATATGCATCTGAACCACCACATTGCAGCGCAAGGGTTAGTTCCGCTACAGACACTGGTTCTCTTTTAGCTCTGCCTGCTTCAGGAAGCATTTCCTTTATCAATCCAAGTCCATGAGCAATTGTTTTTCGAGTCCCACCGGTATCCTGCAACGTCATTGTTTGAAATTTTGGACCGCGTTCCAGGCCGTACGCATCTAATAAAAAATCTATCTGATTAACTTCGCAGCCTAACCCTACCATTACTATACCGGCAAAATTTGGATGCTGAGCAAAACCCCAGAGAACGCGTTGCAAGTTTGCATAACCGTCTCCAGAATCCGCCATTCCACAGCCTGTAGAATGAGTTAATGCCACGACGCCATCAACATTCGGGTGTTCACGTAATAGTTCTGGAGAAACTGCACTGGCAATGTACTTTGCAGCAGTCGCTGAGCAGTTAACGCTCGTTAGAACGCCTATATAATTTCTCGTTCCAACTTTCCCATTTTTTCTTTTAAATCCCTTAAACATCCTCTGTTCGGATACAGGGAAATAATTAGTATCGGTAACGCCTTCGCAAAACTGATAATCGCGATCGAAATCGCGCATCTCTACATTGTGCACATGGACATGCTCCCCTAAATCTATATCGCAGGAAGCGAAACCAATCACCTGGTCATATTTCCTAATTTCTTCCCCAGCCTTAATTTTTGTTGTCGCCAGCTTGTGACCTGAAGGTATAGAGCCCAAAGAAGATATTTGCTCCCCATCGATAGAGGTATTACCTAGAATGTCCAGTCGAGCAGTGACAACATTATCTGACGGATGTAATCTAACGACTAGTTTATTACCCGAGTTATGTCCTGTGGTTGCCATAATATTATCCCCCAAACCTATTGTTACTATAAACTAGCATTTCAATTCCGCAAATGGGCTTGCTCAAAACCTTAAACAAAAGGTAAAAAATAGTTCTACGGATTGGAGTTTTAATATGGGAACGCGACTTAAAGGAAAAAATATTTTAGTGACAGCTTCTGCGCAAGGTATCGGGAAAGCGTGCGTTGAAGCATTTCAAGAAGAAGGAGCACGTGTGATAGCTTCAGATATAAACGCCTCAAAACTCGATGATCTAGCGATGCTCCCCGGGGTTGAGACAAGGTTATTAGATGTTATGGACGCAAATGAAATACAAAAAGCTTCGGAAGAGATCGGCGTTTTGGATGTTCTTTTCAATTGTGCTGGTTTCGTTCATCACGGTACAATATTAGAGTGTGACGAGGAGGCGTGGGATTTCTCGTTCGACCTTAACGTAAAGGCCCAATACCGAATGATACGCGCTTTTCTGCCTTCGATGCTAGCGGCTGGAGGCGGGTCTATAATAAACATGTCATCAGTTTGCTCCAGCGTAAAAGGCATTGTCAGTAGAACCGTTTATGGTGCCAGTAAGGCCGCGGTTATAGGACTAACGAAGTCTGTTTCAGCTGACTATTTAAAACAAGGTATTAGATGCAACTGCATTTGCCCCGGCACAGTACAATCTCCTTCATTAGATGAACGGATCGCAGCATTCGATGACCCCAGGCAAGCTCGAAAAGACTTTATAGCAAGACAACCCCTTGGCCGATTAGGGACAACCAACGAGATTGCTTCAATTGCCGTATATTTAGCTTCTGATGAAAGTGCATATACCACAGGCCAACCATTTATTATTGATGGCGGCATCACAGGGTGAGCATTTCTTTGCAATTCAAACTTAGTGACTTCGAAGATGCTAGCGCACGTATCGATTCAAGCATACGACAAACCCCTTTGCTGAAGGCAGACAGATTATTTTATAATCCTTTATCGACTGCAAACCTGTTTCTAAAACTCGAAAACCTTCAGCCGACAGGGTCTTTCAAAGTGCGTGGGGCCATGAACACTTTATCTATGTTGAGCAAACAGGAAAAACAAAAAGGGCTCATAACTGCTTCTGGGGGAAATCACGGGCTGGCTGTAGCGTATGCCGCTTTCATGGCGCAGGTTCCTTCGTTAATTTTTCTTCCCAGTACAACTCCCACAAAAAAGATCGAGAAGTTGCGGTCCTGGGGAGCAGCAATCCAAGTTATTGGGGACGTTTGGGATGAAGCAAATGAGGCCGCCCTAGAAAAAGCTGAAGAAAATAAAATGACATACGTTCACCCTTTTGCAGATAAAAGGGTAATCGAAGGTCAAGGCACCGTTGCTTTGGAGATTTTTAAATCTGCCCCCGAAATAGATACACTTGTCGTCGCTGTTGGCGGCGGCGGATTAATCTCAGGAGTCGCAACAGCAGCAAAAAAAATTGATCCTGACATTCGTGTCATTGGCGTTGAACCGATCGGAGCCCCCACCCACTTCGAAAGCCGTGCTGCCGGCAAAATAATCAAGTTAGATAAGATTGACACGCTTGCCGGGACTTTAGCTCCACAAAAAACCGAAAATTTAAATTTTGAACTTATACAAGAAAATGTTGACGAACTTATCCTTGTCGATGACCTTTCAATGCAGAAAGCCGCGGAGTGGTTATGGTTTGAGTTTGGTATCTCGGCTGAGTTGAGCGGCGCGGCATCAATAGCGGCTCTGTCAGATAAAGTTTTTCAAAATAAGAGTGCCAACGTTTGTTCCATTATCTGCGGAAGCGGAGTAGATGGATTGTCATAAGCAACATGCTTTTTGATGATACCATCTATCCTAAGTCAAATTTAATCCGACGTGAAACGCATCAAAATTTCTAAGTTCACCATTTTTCGTCCCATCCGTTCTAAAAGGCCTACTGCTAATTAGAGGAACAATTTGTTCGCTTATACCTCCATGTGAGCGCAATGGTACATCTAGTCCGGAAAAATCATGATGTTCAGGGTTTATGCCAAGCACTTTGTTTTCCTCAGAAATAATTACGACATCACCAATCCTATCGCTTGGTAGATCAAATCGATCGCACGCTTCCTGGTTCACAAGTACCTCTTCAATACCGTCTAAGGCTTTTAACTTCGCAATGGTTTGTTTTATTTCTGCTTCGACAGAAATATATGCCGTTGCAAAGGAACCCAACGCACCATGATGAGCAACGTATGGATCCGTAATCGGCAGGATCACGCGAACTACATCCGTGCCTAACCAAGCGTCAAAATAATCCTGAAGGTAAATCACATCTGGGGCACCTTTGATATCATGCTTCGCACTCATGCCATGATCTGCCGTCAAAACGAGGTCGACACCACTGGAATTGAGCTTTGACCAATAACCATCCATCATTTTGTAAAAGCTGTTTGCACCTTCCGTTCCGGGGGCAAATTTATGCTGGATATAATCAGTCGTTGACAAATAAATGAGGTCCGGCTTTATTTTACCTAAAAGCGCCAATCCAGATGCAAAGACGAATTCTGATAAATCCGCGCTATACACATTTGGCAAAGGCAAACCCGTTAAATTTAAAAGGTCTTCACATCCATTTTCTTCAAAACTTGCAACATCCGCTTTTTCTGCCGAAACACAAATAGAGCCCCCTCGGCCGAAGGTCAGTCCATGCCCCAATAGCTTCCTTAGTTTATCTTTCGCCGTAACAATTAAAATTTTGGCTCCTTTTCTTTCAAAGCCAGAAAAAATAGTGGGCGCCCGCAGATATTTTGGGTCATTCATCATTACTTCAGATGCGGCGCGAATATCATAAAAAAAGTTACCACAAATTCCGTGCTTGGAGGGCGGGCACCCTGTCACGATTGAGACATTATTTGGGTTTGTAAAACTTGGAATTACACAATCTACTCTGATGTCGATACCCGTTTTTAGTAACTGAGCAGTAAAAGGCATCTGACCAGCTTGAACTGCTTTTTCTATATACTCGGGTTCTGAACCATCGATGCAAATAACAGCAAGGGGTTTTGACGGCCATTCATAATCTCGGCCATTCACATTTACAATCCGTTGCATTTTAAATATCTCTTTCCTTATTTACCTCGACTTCAAGCACTGTCTTTAACCAATTCAAAGCTTGCTCAAAACTTTGAACCTTATTGTTCTCCTGCTTTTACTATGACAAATTCAAAACTGTCTCCGTTTTCCTCCATCGACAGCAGGGAATGCCCCTTTGAGTTACAAAAATGTTTAAAGTCTAGGGGCGAGGCAGGGTCCGTAGATATAACCCGCAGTTTGTCGCCCTGGGCTAGGCTTTCTATAGCTTTGCGAGCTTTTAATACTGGCAGAGGACACTTAAGACCACTTGCATCAACAAAGGTCATTTCATCATTCATTTTTTATTTGGCCTTTTATAAAAAAACATAGAGTTGTCCCTCCGTAGCTTTTCATGTATTGCGTTGTGAATACCTCATAGTAGTATTCAAAATCAAATAATCCTTTAAAAAAGACTCTGCGGCTAAATGTGGATAATTATGCGAGCACTGTATAAATCTATTTTATTGAGAGGGAAAATTGGCTGGTAAACAGCAAAAATTTTTCTTTAAAAATTGGACAGAATAATTTTTTTTAATTTCTCAACCTGATTTAGGTAGGTTTTGCCAATATAAAATTGGCCACATACATTTAACTTATCCACAGCTTGTCCACATTTCTTAAATTCAACCGGATAATTATATTCTAAATATTTTAACTATGACCTTTCCTAATTACCTAAAAATGATGGTTTCCTTTTTTCGATAAATGCTTTGTAACCCTCTTTAAAGTCCTCCGTATCAAAGCAATCGAAGCCTTCTCTCAATTCTTGTTCCGTCAAAGCTTTACCTTGGTTTAGACCTTCTAATATCCGGTTTGCAAATTTTTTGTGCCACCTATTTACTAAAGGCGCGCCAGCACAAATATTTTCCACCACTTTCCTTAATTCTTCATCCAGCTTTTCAGGACCAACCACCTTCGTTAACAAACCTTTGTTCATAGCCTCTTCAGAACCAAAAACTCGACCCTCAAATAATATTTCAAGAGCTGTTGATTTACCAACTAGTTCTATTAAGCCTGCCATTTCAAGGTGCGACATTACAAGCCCAAGGCGACTCACGGGTATCCCAAAACGTGAGTCAGAACTAGCTATTCTTAGGTCACATACTGCCGCTAATTCTAAAGCTCCCCCAATACACAAACCCCTAATACGCGCAACTACAGGGTGTTTGCAGGAAGCAATAGCTAAAACAGCCTTGTGCATCATTTCACCATATTCAGATGCTTTTTTAGAATTGTAACGCTCAGTCTCAAATTCCTTGATATCAGCGCCGGGCCCTACTGCCTTATCTCCTGCGCCACGAAAAACAATACATCGTATATTATCCATCTCATTCAATTCGTTAAACGCATTGCCCACCATAGACCACATTTGTTTATTTAAGGCATTAAGTTTGTCGGGCCGATTTAAAACTACAGTGGCAATTGGGCCATTGATGTCCACACTGACTAAATCATTCTGCTTCATTTATCTATCCTTTTACTTTACCCAATGCAGCTCTTCATACTAGCGGCTGCTATGTTTGAAACACCTAAAACCTTGTTTGTTACAGAATATGCGGCATCCTCTTCCCCCAGTGGAGCTATGTCCCAAAACCAGGTGTTTCCGTCCCACGGAATTTGTATATCGTGAAGAGCCGAAAACCTGGCTATTTGCTTGCCGTCTGCACCTTTAATTTCTTTTTCGATATCTGTCACAAGACATACATTTGCATCAAACTTTTGCAGGTATGATAGGTGAGCATGAATGATTTTTTGGGATATTGCGTCTGATTTATCCTGAGAAATTTCATGATTCTCCTCAAGGAACCTTACCGGCAAAAAAGGCAACTGAGACAATAAATTAAGCGAGATTACCAGGTCCACCTCCTTATCTTTTAAAAATTCTTTCGGTTCGCATATATCGTCGCTACCTTTATAAATATTTGTCAAACTCTCAGAGACATCATGAACAACTAATTTTACTTTTTTGCGTCCGAAGGTTTGAGCCTTGATCGGTAAAGTATGAACCAAGTCGACCAGTAGAACTTCGGAAAAATGGTTTTTAAGCTGCCTTAAAGGCAGATCATATCCAAGCCCAGAACCAAAAATGATCGCACGCCCATTTGTCGGCACCTGTTCTATAGCATTGATAATAGTTTCTCTCGTTTTTCTTAAGTGGCCAGACCATTGCTTTTTACAGCGAGAATATCGGCTCATTATCGAGACACTCTCTCGTAAATACCCCATTTCCTTTGCCATAGGCGGACAGGGTGTAAACAAATAGGCTAAACTTTCAACTAGCATGCTGTTCGATACACTTAAATTAATTCTTTAGAAGGCTTTTATTGGATATATTGGCATATATATTCTCAATCATAGATATTACCGCAAGTGGTTAAGAAATATTTAATCAACGAGCCGTGCAAAAAATAAATAACTGTTCTAAGAATAATTTCCATAAAATCCGAGACAGTCGTTGAGTATATAGTTGCTGTTAACCTTTCACAGCCTACTTTATCATATAAGGTGTCTTGATTGCGTTAATAATATACGCCATGATGCCGACTACCGTTGGGGTGTCAACAAAGACTGAGAAGCTTATAGCTAACCCACTGGACCTGATCCGGGCAATGCTGGCGTAGGGAACGGAGTTATCATTTGCCAAAGCTTTGTCTAGATCCTCTCGATAAATGAAATACAGCTTATAGGTATACAGTGAGTCCTTTTCCTAGTGTCAACTCAACAGAGAATTTTACGTCAAAAACAAGTCAGCGTCTGATTGCTTCGGAGAGATGGAATGGTTGATGTTTCGGTCATCGGCGCAGGTGTGGTTGGATTATGCGTGGCGAATGAGCTTTTAACTCGAAATGTTAAGGTGCGCATATTCGATAAAAAGGCGAAGGCGGGACCACATGCTTGCTCCTGGTGGGCAGGCGGAATGCTGGCACCATTTTGTGAGTCCGAAAGTGCTGAAGAAGCAGTCTGTCGCTTTGGTCAAGAGTCCGCTGAATGGTGGGACAAACGAACAAATGTTATAAAACATGGATCCCTAGTGGTAGCCTCATCGAGAGATGGAGCAGATTTCAACCGCTTCAAACGGCTAACCTCAAATCACGAGTTGGTCAGCGGAAAAGCGATGACCGACCTAGAGCCTGACCTCAGCGATAGATTCTCTCGCGCCTTATTTTTTAAGAAGGAAGCTCATATCGATCCAAGGATAGCCCTAAGCGACTTGACAAACCGGCTTAATCAAGCAGGCGTAGAAATTTCAACAGCGGAACCTCCTAAAAATCTATCCAATTACATCGATTGCAGAGGACTCGCCGCTAAAGATAGATTATCCGATTTACGAGGCGTCAAGGGAGAAATGTTAGTTATAAGAAGTAAAGATGTCGTCTTTCAGCGCCCAATACGTCTTTTACACCCTCGACTACCGCTTTATATAGTACCACGCGAAAATGGTGTCTTTATGTTGGGAGCTACCTCTATTGAGAGCCAAGACAGCGAAAACGTTTCAGTACGCTCGATGCTAGAACTTTTAAGCGCCGCTTATGCACTTAGCCCATCGTTTGGTGAGGCAGAAATTTTGGAAACAGGCGTTGATTTAAGGCCCGCGTTTAATGACAATTTACCCAAAATAAGAAAAATAAATGATGTTATTTATGCCAATGGCCTATACCGCCACGGCTATTTATTAGCACCCGCTGTCGCCAAACAAGTAGCTGACCTTTTACTTGACAATATTGCCGGAGAATTCGTAGATGAAAATTACTGTTAACGGCAACTCTCACAATACTCAGGCAAACAACTTGGAAGACCTGCTAATTGAACTTCAATATAAAGGAAAGATAGCGACTGCCCTCAACGAAGACTTTGTACCTTTCAACGAGAGAAAAAATACAATGCTTAAATATGGTGATCGTGTGGAAATCGTGGCCCCAATGGAAGGTGGCTGAAAATGGTTGTGTTTTATGGTACTGAATTAGAACACAGACTCATGTTGGGAACATCTCAATATCCGTCTCCGGCAATTCTTGCGCGCGCTTTCAAAACATCAAAAGCTTCGGTTGCCACAGTCTCTCTAAGGAGGGAGGGGCGGGACGGCGCGGGGCAACCCTTCTGGGATATTATCCAGAAACTAGGCGTAAAGATTTTACCTAACACGGCTGGCTGCCATACTGTGAAAGAGGCCGTTACCACTGCACATATGGCACGAGAAGTTTTTGACACCACTTGGATAAAATTAGAAGTAATTGGTGATACTGACACTCTCCAGCCAGATATTTTTGGTCTTGTAGAAGCGGCCCAACTTCTCACTGAAGAGGGCTTTAATGTCTTCCCCTATTGCACGGAAGATCTGGTGGTCGCCGGTAGGTTGTTAGGTGCAGGATGTGAAGTCTTGATGCCATGGGGGGCTCCCATAGGGTCGGGAATGGGTCTGAACAATGAATATGGTTTACGAGCGCTTAGATCACGATTTCCGAATGTGCCAATGGTAATAGATGCCGGCATTGGGCTTCCAAGTCACGCCTCACGAGCTATGGAACTTGGGTTTGATGCTGTCTTGTTAAATACAGCCGTCGCTAAAGCAGGCGATCCGGTAAAGATGGCTCTCGCAATGTCCCAAGCTGTGGCTGCAGGCCTGCTATCGCTAGAAGCTGAGCCTATGGAACCAAGAGATATGGCAAGCCCATCCACTCCCGTTATTGGCCAGGCGTTTCTCTCATGACGCTGGATCGTTTCTACCCGATTTTCGATAACAGCAGTTGGCTTGAACGGTTACTTCCGTTAGGTATCAAGCTTGTTCAGTTGCGTGTCAAAGATCTACCCATAGATATCGTAAAAGAACAGCTAACCCATTCTAAAGCAATCTGCGATTCTTATAATACGACGCTAATCGTAAATGATTATTGGGAACTTGCAATGGAATTAGGATGCGACTGGGTCCACCTCGGACAAGAAGATTTGGACGAGGCCGACGTAAACGCTCTAAAAAAACGAGACATTAAACTCGGAATAAGCACACACGATAAAAAAGAGTTAGACCGAGCCTTAGCATTAGAGCCAGATTACATTGCTCTAGGTCCTGTTTATCCTACTATACTAAAAAAAATGAAATGGCATCAACAAGGCTTGCCAAGAGTAACGGAGTGGAAGAAATATATTAAAGATATCCCACTTGTGGCTATTGGCGGAATGAGTGTAGAGCGAGCAGGAGCAGTTTTTGAAGCTGGCGCAGATATTATTTCAGTTGTAACAGATATTACATTGAATAAAACGCCTGAAACACGCGTGCAAAACTGGATAGACGCAACGCGCTAAGCAGAATCTTTCATCCGTTTCCCAGAAATATACAAAAGCTTACTCTTTGTTAAATACTTCTTAGGATGACGAGCTCTAATTGATATACTAATCTAAAACTATTCATAGATGTTGTAGAGCTTAATAATAAATATTCAAACGAGCATGAATCGCTTAAACTTGAGTCTTAACTATCGATCCATAAAATTTTACTAGTTACGGGATTTTTTGAATGACAGGAGAATTGACCGCAGATATTCGGATTCCCCCTGCTCAATTGGCTGCAGGTATTCTTTTAGATATCAAAGCAATTACAATTAGCCCAGATAATCCTTTCACATTTACATCAGGCAGGCTTTCCCCCGTTTACGTCGATTGCCGTAGAATAATTTCATTCCCTCGAGCTAGAACCTTACTTATGCAAATGGGCAAAGATCTACTTTACAACAAAGTGGGAGCCGAAGCGTTTGATGTTGTTGCTGGCGGTGAAACCGCTGGAATTCCATTTGCTGCCTGGATATCTGAACTATTAGGGCTTCCCATGCTATACGTTAGAAAACAACCAAAAGGTTTTGGAAAAAATGCTAGAATAGAAGGTACGTTTAAAGAAAATGCTCGGGTTCTCCTAGTGGAAGATTTGGCCACTGATGGCGGAAGCAAACTGAATTTCATCCAGGCAATTCGCGACGCTGGAGGTATTGTAGAACACTGTTTTGTAGTTTTTCATTATGGAAATTTTCCCGAAAGCATAACAAACCTTAAAGAGCAAGGGGTCTCACTTCACGGTCTTTGCACGTGGTGGGATGTATTAGAAGCAGCAAAAGAAAGAGCATACACCGACGCAGAATTAGAAACCATAAAATATTTTCTTAATGACCCGGATGCTTGGGCTGAGAAACAAAAATCTTCATAACCAAAGACAACCAAAAATATGGACTTTTAATCAATGCTAAAAATTCATGGTAGAAATAACTCTTCAAACGTTCAAAAAGTTGTGTGGGCTCTCGATGAAATGAAGGTTCGCTACGAGCGAATAGATGCTGGAGGCGAATTTGGCGTCGTAAATGAAGCGCCATATCTAAGTATGAACCCAAATGCAAGAGTGCCAACAATGGAAGAGGATGATTTTATCCTCTGGGAATCCAACGCTATCGTAAGGTATCTCGCTTCCAAATATGGTGACAGTCATTTTTACCCAGATGATCCAAAAATTCGCGCTAGCTCCGATCGTTGGATGGACTGGCAGCAGACAACGGTAGCTCCCGTAATTACACCGATCTTTTGGGGCTTAGTCCGCACACCCGAGAAAGAGCGGGATTTAAAGCTCATAGAAGCAAATAGATTAAAGATGATCGATGTTATGAGGATCCTTGATAATAATCTATCCAATAGGCCTTTTGTTGCCGGCGATAATTTCAGTATCGGAGATATACCTTTGGGAATTATGGTCTATAGATGGCTAACGCTTATAAATGACCGTCCAAAAATGACTAATTTAGAAGGCTGGTACGACAGTTTGGCCAAACGCTCAGCATTTAAGAAAAATGTATTAGATATTCCACTTACCTAGTTTAACTTTTTTCGACTAAAAAAATTAAACCCACTGGCTGAAGAGGCCGTCAGATGAAACAACTTCACTGGCTTACTGTTAACTTCTGTATGATGGCTTTCTTGCTAGGCTGTGAAGAAACCGAAACCGCATCGTTTAACAAGCGAGAAATACAGCCACCTAAGGGGCAGGGAGCATCAAAGCAGATTTGTACAGTAATTAGGAATTATGCTCCCTTTAATGTAACTGGGCGCGTACAGATTAAATCCCGTGAGCGAGTAAGTTTTAGACTATCTAAAAATGAAAGTCGGAAAGTTTGCCTTTCGGGAACGTTGTACGGTGGGGATACAATCTCATTCGTATTGACAAACTATCTTACATTGCCACTTTTCTCATGTTACTCGCGCTGGGATCGATCTGTTGACATTTATGCAAGAAAACAAGGGGATAGTTGGGTTTATAGAGCAACATGCAGAAAATAATAACTTGCAGAAAAAGAACATTTCTAAAAGAGAATGTCCGTCTGCAATCAGCAAAGTTTAACTGGTGACGCCACTGTGTGGAGTTCAGCTTCAATAAGCTGCCGCGTCACAGCAACAGGCTGCGCGCCCTCAAATTTACATGCCAATCCGCTGGCTACTGTGGCTTTCTGAAGTGAAATGAGTGTATTATCGCCATTATATAAACTGGCAGAAAATGCACCAACAAACATGTCACCTGCACCAACAGTATCAATTGCCTCTATCTTTAATGCATTAATTTTATACAAACCGTCGCTATTAGCTAACAAGCTTCCCTTCGAACCCAGCGTAATGATACATTCTGTATCAAAACGCTCTGAAAAACTTTTTGCATATTCCTCAACTTCTTTTTTCTGGCCAAATAAACTAGCAGCCTCAAGTTCATTCATTATCAAATAGTCACAACATTCGATGGCTGCTGGTTGAATGGAATGGGCTGGAGCGTAATTGAGAATAATCTTACATCCTGCAGCTTTTGAGCGAAAGATAATATCCTCTATTTCTTTAATTGGTACTTCCATCTGTAAAATTAAGTGCGTACAAAGGCTAAGGTCACTATCTTTAATTTGGCTCGAGCATGTCTCAAGATTTGCTCCGCTTGCAACAACTATTTGATTCTCGCCAGTCTCTTCGACCATAACAAAAGCTGTTCCTGTTATACCACTTATAGATTTCACACGATTAAGGTTTATACCTACATGTTGAAGTTCTTCAAAAACCTGCTCCCCATACGGATCATCACCTATAGAACCAGCGAACATCACTTCACCCCCAAATCGCGCAGCCGCTACAGCTTGATTCGCGCCCTTACCTCCCGGATAGAAGGTGTAGGAGGGACACAGAACCGTTTCGCCTGGTCTTGGTAGACTTTTAACACTCAAAAAAAAATCCGCATTTATAGAACC
>Ga0114933_10004641_pt1 | contig 12760 bp, 9 predicted proteins | sample 4SBtaG_FD_89691 | JGI IMG/M metagenome (GOLD analysis project Ga0114933, IMG submission 89691) | Deep subsurface microbial communities from Kolumbo volcano to uncover new lineages of life (NeLLi) - 4SBTROV12_W25 metaG | ecosystem: Environmental > Aquatic > Marine > Volcanic | place: Kolumbo...
CACCGCCAGGCCCACCCCGGGCTCCAGGTGCAGGTTCCATTCACCTGTGTCTGCACTCGCAGGTTTCGCCACCAGACTCATCAGTCCACATGCGATCGCCGCTACACCGAACGTCCATCTCCTCATCGCGCCCTCCAGATCCCCCATTGGGTAGTGATCGATTAGCGCTATCGGCCGACGAGGCGATGTCAGCGAAGTATCCGAGTCTGTAGCCGAGCTGAAACACGGATCTGGAATATCGTGTTCGGGCTCACTGCTCGACGGTCAGGTACCTGGCTTCAAGAGCCGCAAGACGAGCTGACCGACACCGCCCGCGTCGTAGGGAAAATCGAGCTCGGAGGCGACCTCTACCCCGAGCACCATGGCCAAGAGGAGCTGAGCCACGGCGTCGGGGTCTGCGTCCTCGCGGAGGCTGCCCGTCTGTTGACCTCGGACGACTGCAGCCGCGAGGCGGGTGCGGGCCTTCTGAAGCAGCTCGAGGTACTTGTCCCTCAGCTTCTCCGAGCGGACCGAAGCCTCGAGGATCTGGTGTGGTCTGACCTGCCCCGGGAACGGGAAGGCGCCCGACTCGACCGACATGATGAACATCTGGACGATGGTCGGGATGTCCCCCCCCATCTCGCCGCCCGCGACGATCGCGTCGATGAAGGTGCCCATGATCTCTTCGACGACGGCGACGATCAGGTCGTCTCGCGTTTTGAAATGCACATAGAACGCTCCGCGGGTGAAGCCGGCGTGCGCGCAGATGGCGTCGAGGCTGGGTTTGGTCAGCCCTTTCTCCGCAAAGAGCGCCGCCGCTGACGCGACGAGCTTGCGGCGGGTGCGCTCTGCCGAGGCGGCGCGAGCGTTCGGGGCGGCTGATTTGGCGGCGTCGGAAATTGTGTCGGTCATCGTGAAATGTCTTCGGGAGAAGCGGCGTACCGCCTTGACATACGGCTTCGTAGGTCGCACATCAAGGGCCACATACGAGCTCGTATGTATCGGAGGACACGTGACCGCGCTCGTAACATCTCTTGTAGAACCCGTATCTTCGGCTGACGCATCGGCTGAGGAGGCCCCATCCGTGAGTGAATCCACTGGCTTGCCCCGTGTGTCTGCGTTTCGTGTGCTGAGCCGTTGGGTGCTCGTGCAGGCGGTGCTTTTCTACTTCTGCGCCCTGCGCATCGTCGATTGGGTGGGCTTGCGTTGGCTGGCCCACGCGTTGACCGGCAGGCTCTCGACCTACGAGCGGCTGAACGGCCCGATCGTCCTCCGGCGCGCCTTTGAGGTGCTCGGGCCCACCTATGTGAAGCTCGGCCAGCTCGTCGCCTCCGGAGAGGCTCTCTTCCCCGAGCGCTATTCGGAGGAGTTCCGGCTCCTCCTCGACCGGGTGCGCCCGTTCTCCCTCCAGGCCGTCAACCGCACCTTGGACGCGGAGCTGGGGGACGCCCGAGCCCGGATCGTGCGGCTCGACGAGGAGCCCATCGCGGCCGCGAGCATCGCCCAGGTACACGGCGCGCTGCTCGACGACGGCAGCGAGATCGTGATCAAGATTCAGCGCCCGGGCATCGGAGAGCTGGCCGCCGCGGACATCGTGCTGATGCGCTTCTACGCCACGTGGCTCGCCAAGGTCAGCGTGCACGTACGGCGCGCCAACGCGCTCGCGATCATCGAAGACTTCGAGCAGAACCTCATCCAGGAGATCGACTTCCGGAACGAGACCGCGCGCATGCGTGAGTTCAACGAGGTGATGGTCGCGATGGGCACCAAGGATGTTTCAGCGCCCAAGGTCGAGGCCGACCTGAGCACCCAGCGGGTGCTGACCATGGAGCGCTTCGATGGGTGGCGCCTCGACGACACAGCCGGCATTCAGGGCTCGGCGTATGACGGCAAGGAGCGCCTGCGCAGCGGGGTTCGGGCCTGGTTCCAGACCTTGATCCTTCGCGGCTTCTTCCACGGCGACGTGCACGCCGGGAACTTCCTCCTGCTCAAGGATGGCCGCATCGGGTTCTTGGACTTCGGCATCGTGGGCACCTTCGACGACGAGCAAAAGGCCAACGTGCTGGAGTACGTGCTCGGCTTTCAGAGCCAGGACTTCACGCGGGTGGCGAAGTCGATGATCGCGATGGGCACCGTCGACAACCCGGACTCGATCGACCTCGAGCGCTTCTCCGACGATCTCGCGGCGGCGTACGGCCCGATGATGAATCCGGACGAGGAGTTCAAGATGCGCGACATCTTGCCGGGCCTCCTGCGGGTCGCCCGCAAGCACCACATGCGCATGCCGAAGACGCTCGTGCTGGTCACCAAGCAGCTCGTGTACCTCGACCGCTACACCCGCGCGCTCGGCGGCCACGACATGAACGTGTTGACGGACAAGGAGCTCAGCAACCTGATCATGCAGGACATGCTCGCGGCGATGTTTGCCTGAGCTGCTCGCGCGCCCCCGCAAGTCGCATTAGGCTGCCGCGTGGCTCGCAACGCTCGAAAAGACGCCCAGAAGGCGGCTCAGCTCTGTTCTCAGGTCCGGGAGGCGCTCTCGCTCTCGCTCGCCGCGATCGAGGATGAGGTGCTCCTCGACCTCTATGTGCTCGACGTCACGCCGGCCCCGGACGCAGGCCGCATGCGCGTCACGGTCGGCGTCAGCGGCGGCCACACGGTCGAGCATGTGCTCATCCGAGTGAGCCGACACATGAACGTCCTTCGTGCGGAGGTCGCCAGCGCGATCCACCGCAAGAAGACGCCCAGCCTCGTGTTCGAGGTGCTGGTTCAGAACGTCGGCGCGTAGCGCTCGCGGGAGACGGCGCCCGCGACCACCTCGGCGGGAGTGAACCGCATCGGGATGGTCTCGTTGGCCAGCCAGAGCGCGGCCTGGTCGCCGAAGAAGTCGGAGTCGGGGTTGCCGCTCTGGCCGCCGGGCAAGATGTTGTGGCCCTCGACGCCGTCGGGGCCGAGCGCCACGACCAAGCGGAAGACGGGCCCGCTGCCGTGCGTGAAGCGGGTTCCGCTCATGCCCGGGTTCGCAGCGTCGACGCCGAACTGATCACCCGGCCGCGGGAACCAGCGGAGGCCTTCGCGCGGGTCACCGGCGGCGATGTCGTCAGCCAACGCCATGCGGCTCGTGTCGAGGGTGAACATGTCCAAGAGGAGCGAGAGCGACGGGTCGTCGCCGAGCGTGTCGCCGAGCAGAGACTCGAAGCGCACCTGGTGGCGCAGGCCCCAGAGCCAGTCGTCCATGGTCGCGGTGCCGAAGCCGCCAGCGCCCGCGTCGGTGGGCTCGCTCTCGAGGAAGTCGAGGGCTGCCACCAGCGCGTTGATGCCGATCTCCTGGCTGCTCTCGACCTCGGCGGTCGTCACGTCGTCGAAGAAGACGGACTCCTCGGTCGCAGGGTTCCAGGAGCCGAGCTCCATCGGGTTGGCCGCGCCACGCCCCTGGGTCAGCAGCAGAATGGTCTGCATCGTGTAGGTGCCGCCCGTCACCGCGGGTGACCAGCTCCGGTCGATGCCCTCATCGTTGAGCACGCCCTGAACGAAGCGCGGGAACCAGCTGTTGAAGATCATGGTGGCCACCGCCTGCGCCCGCGTCTCCGCGGTCGACGACGAGTAGAACGTGTCCACGCCGGAGGGCGTGTGGTAGTCGGCGTCGCGCCAGTCGATGGCCCGCGTCTCGACGGCCTCGAAGCGCGCCTGGTTGGCCGTCCACATGGCGGCCATGCGCTCCTCGGCGGAGCCCGCCGCCGGCGTGCCCGCGGCTGCGTCGCGCGCCGCGGAGATCACCTCCAAGAGGATCGGAACCCACTCTTCGCCGAGGTTGCTGTGGTCGTCGGCGTGCAGTCGCTGCATCTCGGCGATGTCGGCCGTGCCCGCCGCGATCGCGGCCTGCAGCCGCTGCTCGATCCGCTCGGCTCGGTAGCCTTCGATCCACGGCCCGCCGATGTAGTGCGGGTCGTCGAAGATGTCGTTGTCGGTGGCGATGTTGCCCGGGTCGTTGTTGGCGTGATGTACGTACTGCCGCGCCGGGTTGAGCGCCTGAGGCCACTCGTCGAAGGGCACCGCGCAGTTGGTGGGACCACCCGCGGCGGCCGCCGCCTCGTCGACGCGCCCCTGCGCGTCGAGGGGGATCGACCAGCTCCCGTACGTCGTGCCATCGATCAGGCGGCGCGGGTCGGCGCCCTCGATCCAGACGTTGGTCATCGGGTCCCGGGGCAGGTGCTCACGGCACGGCACCGCGTGGTAGGCGCTGTAGAAGACAGAGCCCTCGGTGTCCGCGGCCATCATGCTGCCGCCGTATCCGATGAAGTGGCGCATCGCCTGGCGGAAGTCCTCGACGTTGTTCGCGTCGGCGAAGTCCCGGAAGGCGCGCAGGAGCGTGCCGCCGTCGAACGGTCCGTAGTAGAAGCTGACCGCGCTGATCTCGCCGTCGCCGTCGGTGTCCTCGGGCACGATCCAGTCGCCCATCAGGTTCACGCGCGACTCGCCCGCGCCGAGGGGCTCGTCTGCCGAGACCCGCCGTCCCTCGATCGAGGTGATCCAGCGACCGTCGAAGGTGGTGAAGCGCGGGATGACTTCATCGCGCCCCACGCTGTCGAGGTCCGGCACGTCGGCGATGGTGAAGTTCTCGTCGACCCTCACCAGCGGCTGCTCTTCGCCGCCGAACATGCTCGCGCGGGGCAGACCGTCAGCGTCCAGAACGATCACCTCGGCGTACCAGTCGGTCACGTCGGCGAAGTAGGCTGTCTGGCCCCAGGCGATGCGGCCGTTCGTGCCGACGCCGGTCATCGGAAGGCCGGCGATGGTGGCGCCCATGACCGTCACGTCATCGCTGCCGTCGCCCATGACCTGCGTGTCCATGCCGAACTGCCAGAAGAGCGACGGCACGCTGAGCTGCAGGTGGCCATCGTTGGCGAAGAGCGCCCGGCCGTCCGTGGTGGCTGAGCCTTGCACCGCCCAGATGTTGCTGCCCCAGCCCTCGTGTCCGTTGGGGTGGAGGCGGTCGTCGAGTCGGTCGAGACGGTTCGCCAGTCGATCCAATGCGCCCTGCGCCACGTGGGGGCCGCCCAGAGGCTGAACGCGCCGCGGGGGGTTCGGGTCGATGATCGGCGCGCTCGTTCGGTCGGCCGAGTCCAGGCCCCAGCTCGCCGCGGAGCTGCTGTCGTTCGGGGGCGCGTAACGCTCGACGATGTCTCGCTGCAGGCCAGCCCGACGCAGGTCGATGTCGGGGAAGCCCTCGAACGCAGCGTCGATCCGCTCGAACGCCCGCGCGCGTCCGACGTCACCGGTCTCGTAGCTCGTGCCGTAGAGCACGGTGGCGCCTGTCGCCGCGACATCCTCGCGGGTCCAATCCTCCATCAGGTCGGACGCGCGTCGCGCGCCGAGCAGCCCGAAGGCGATCTCGAACTCCTTGGGCGCAGGGAGCTGTCGCGCGCGCACCGCGGAGATGTAGGCGTTGACGCCCTCGGCGAACGCGTCGGCCTCCGCCGCCTCCTCCGGGTTCATGCCCTCGAGGAAGAGCTGCGTCATGTGCGCCGCGCCGGTCTGCCGGTTCTCCAGGTCAGTCTCCAGGGCCACGTCGCCGAGCAGCTGCGAGAGCAGTCCCTGGGAGAGGCGCGCCGTGAGGTCCATCTGAAAGAAGCGGTCCCGCGCCATCGTGAAGCCGAGCACGCGCATGCCGTCGACGCGGTTGCTCGCGTAGACATGGGGCACGTCGTTCTCCGTACGCACCACGTGCGCATGGCCGTCCAGCTCGGGGATCACATATCGAGCACTCTGCTCGATGCCCGCGAACTCGGACGGCGGCTCGGGATCGGGAGTCCCCGCGTCGAGGGTGCCGGCGTCCGCGTCCGCGTCCGTCGTTCCATTGTCATCGCAGCCACCAACGAGCGCGGCTACGAGGCCCAGCCAAATCCAGCGTCTAAGCATGCCCGGCAGCCTAATCGCGCGAGTACACGATTCCTACCCTCGGTCCGTGCCCGACGGAACGCCGTTCACCGCGTAGAATGCGCGCGATGCGTTTCCTGTTGATCCTCCTCACGCTCTCGTTCTTGGCCGGATGCGGCGAGTCTGCGCCTCCGCCGATGCCGGTGGACGGTGGCGAAGCGACGCTCTCCAACGGCGTTCGCGTTGTAATTTCAGACACGAGCGGGGCGATCGAGCTCTTCGATGGCGACCGCGCACTCTGGGCGAGCCCCCCCGGTTTTTATCCGACGGCGCGCACCTTCAGCGAGCGCGTTCGCGGGGATTTGGGCATTTGGTCGTTCAGTCGCCTGGGCGAAGCAACGCGTGCGTATGATCACTTCTCGGCGTGGCGAGAAGAGGCTGGCGCCGTCGTTCTCGAGTTCACGAGTGAGGGAGCGACCGACGATGGCCTCGCGACGCTCCGCGTTGCGGCTGGCGAGCGGGACGGGACGACGGTCATCAGCCTCGAGATCACCGGGGTCGAACAGACGTCCCTGGCGCTCCCCACTCGATGTGATGCGGAGGGCTCGTTCCACGGCTTCGGCGAGCAGTACCAAGCCACCGAGCAGTCCGGCGAGGCGTTTGATCTGATGGTCACCGAGCAGGGCATCGGTCGAGAAGACGGCGCGGTCCGTGACGTTTCCGGAGACGCCCACACGAGCTACTTCCCCATGCCCTACTACCTCGACGCCCGAGGCTTCGGGGTGCTCGCGCGCACGAACTACCGAACCCACGTGGACGTCTGCGCGGCCGACGCCGAGGCGATGTGGTTCGAGGTCATTTCGGCCGAGCCCCTCGAGCTCGTCGTCTTTCATGGGCCGACCCCGCTCGAGGTCATCGCGCAGCTCGGCGAAGAGGTGGGTCGCCCCGCCCCTCCGCCGGAGTGGGCGTGGGGACTCTGGGTCAGCGCACAGGGTGGGCGCGACGCCGTGCTCGCGGACGTCGCCCGGCTGGAAGCCGAGGGCATCCCGTTCTCCGCGGTCTGGTCCCAGGACTGGACGGGCGTGCGCATGAACCTCGGCGGCGGCTTTGGCGTGCAGTACCGATGGAACGCCGACCTGGAGCACTACCCCGACCTCGGCGGGATGATCGAGGAGCTCCATACACGCGGCTACCGCTTCCTCGCGTACGCCAACCCGTTCATCGACCCGAACCTCCCCGACCACTTCGACGCGATGAGCGACGGTGGGCTCCTCGTGCATCGAGCGGATGGCACGCCGTACACCTTCACGGCGCCGAACGAGGTGAGCAGCCATCCCGATCTGACCAACGAGGCCACCCGCGAGTACGTTCGAAACGAGCTCATCGAGATGGTCAGCGGGCTCGAGATCGACGGCTGGATGGCTGACTTCGGAGAGTGGACCCCCATCGATGCGGTGCTCTCCAATGGAGAGGATCCGCGCGCGTTCCACAACCGCTTCCCGCTCGAATGGCACCGCGTGAACCGAGAAGCAATGGACGCTGCGCGCCCCACCGGAGACTGGGCGCTCTTCGGGCGCTCCGGCTGGACCGGCGTGCAGCGTTACTCGATGATCCACTGGATCGGCGACCAAGAGGCGACCTGGTCCGAGCGCGACGGGCTGCCGACCGTGGTGCCCGCGATGATCAACTTGGGACTCGCCGGGGTGCCCTACGTGACGCACGACATCGGAGGCTTCTCGGGTGGACCGAGCACCTCCGAGCTCTACCTGCGGTGGATCGAGCTGGGCGCGTTCACGCCCATCATGCGCACCCACGAAGGGAACCGGCGGGACGTGAACCACAACTGGGACACCGACGCCGAGACGATCGCTCACTTTCGCCGCTTCGCGCTCGTGCACGATGCGTTGCGCGATGAGTTTGTTCGTTGGAGCGCCGAGGCGCAGGTGAGCGGCGTTCCGCTGGTCCGCCACCTCATGCTGGAGTTCCCGGAGGACCGTGCGTCGTGGCTAGTGCACGACGAGTACATGCTCGGCGATACCCTCCTGGTGGCGCCGATCCTCCACGAGGGCGAAGTGAGCCGATCGGTCTACTTTCCGGCCGGCGCGCAGTGGTTCGACGTCTGGACGGGCGACATGCACGAGGGCGGCACGACCGCGGTGATCGACGCGCCGATCGGATCGCCTCCGGTCTTCAGCCGAGACGCGGATCGCGTCGACCTTCGTGGGATCGAATGACGCGCTCGCGCGTCATGAGCATACTGTCGGCTCCGCGCCGACCATCGCGGCATTGAACCCAAACGTGCTCACTCGATTCACGCTCGCCTTTGTGCTGCTCGGACTCGCGTCCTGTGGCGCGACCCCGGTCACCGTCGAGGTCACCGGCGAACCCACGCTCTACCAAGCGCGCGTGGTCGCGGCCCGAGGGCCGACCATGGCGGAGAACGGCAGCGTCTGTTCGGTCGAGGTGCAGAGCGCGGATGGCGCGACGCTGAACTGCCGGATCCGCATCCGGTGCAACGACGACCTCGTCTACGGGCTCAGCGGCGCCGGCTACAACAACTGTCGCCGAGCCGGCGAGCGCTTCATCTTTGCGCACGACACGGCGGGGACGCGGCGGGACGGAGACCCGCGCATGTTCTTCGACCTCGAGGCGGGCCGAATCATCATCAGCGATGACGATCCGGACGTGGAGGTGCTGGTGGATCTGATGAATCGACCCACCGGCTACACACCGCACTGATCGAGGGAGACCGCTCATGAGCGGCCCGCAGACCGCTCGAGCTGTACCAACGGTGCGCAATACATTCTGACAAGTTGGGTCGAACCGCAGCGAGCCTCCGCTCGTACCTCTCGTCCAACCAGCCGCGGTTGAGGCCAGGGGGCCTCAGAAGCGCAGAGAGGTTTGCATGATGACCGAACGATTGACCCAGAGGTCGATCGGGTGGACCGGCGTTTGTGCGCTGTGTCTGGCCGCGATCGGCTGTTCCACGCTCGAGTACGAGGACGTCTCCGCGACGACCAGAAACCTGGAACGACAGCGAGCCTTCGACGGAGGCACCGAAGTCTGGGACGGCGGCGAAGAGGCCGCCGCGCGATCGCTGCTCGACCGGAGGCTCCGGCTCGAGCGCGCCGAAGGTGCCGAGGAGTCCGCTGAGGAAAACAGAGCGGTGGTCGTTCTCGGTGGACCGGAGGAGGGAGCGCCGGAGAGCCTGGGCGACGGTTTCGCCGAGGACGGTTTCGCTGACGCTGAATCCATCGAATTCGACGACTCGGACTCGAGCGAAGAAGACCCACGGGTGTTCTTTCAGGACGCCGAGGTCGGCCGGAGGAGCACGGCGGGGCGCTGCACCTTTGAAGGCTTCTTCTCGGTGACGCCGACAAACGCCGCCGGCGCACCGCTCCAGGTTCGAGGCCGAGCGCCGAAGTACCGGTTCAGCGCCGTGCAGCCGGAGGTGCACATGACCACCGACGGAGCGTGGGGCGTGCGGGTGCGCTTGAGGCCGGACCACGGCCCCGGGCGTGCCGCGATCATCGTGACGCACGGGGACGGTGGTCGGGGCAGCGCACGACTCGCCTCGGGGCCGCTCACCACCGCGCAGGTTGGACCTTGGCTGGACGCACAGCGTTTTGTCGTCGTCCGCCCGCCGGCGCGCTTTCCTGCCGGTCAAGACCACGTGGTCACCAACCTGCACGCGCGCGTGACATGGACCGTAGCGGGCAACGTTTGTCACGTGAACGAGACGCTTCGTCTCCGATGGAACCGGCCTGGGCGAGGTCAGAGGCGGCCGGTCTTCGACGCGGGAACGACGGACACCTCGGGCAAGCCGGTCATGCGCCCGACGAGCGGCTTCGTGCACCCCCCGGGTGGCGGCCATCATCAGGTCCCGACAACCACGGTGCACCCCGTCAGCAGTTTCTCGAATTGTGCGGGCACCGAGGGCTGCGGGCATTCGCTCGTTCAGTTCGTCCGGCACGACTACACGATGGGGCGCCGCGCCGCCCGGCGAGGCCACGCCGCCGTGCCCGCCGTCACCTACCGAGACGCCTGGAGCCTCGACATCCTGGACAGCGAGATCACACGCGCCCAAGCGCAGGGGCCTCAGCCCGTGCCGGCCGTGCGGACCGTACAGAGCCCGCGGGCCATCACCGCGACCACCAGACGAGTCCAGATCAGCCTCGGCTATCCCGAGAGGGATGTGCGACCTCCGGAGTGTTCCACGACCGGGCAGCGCGGTGCGCCCGCTTGCGGCCAGCGGCCAGGGCCGGCGGTCGCGAGCTACGACCCGACGTACACGAACCAGCCGCGGGGCACCAATCAGAGGCTCGCGCCGATCACCTATCAGGGGCCGGACCACCGGGGCCGACCTGCGATCATCCAGCGCGACGCCCCCGGCATCTCGGACGCGCTCTACCAAGAGTTCCTGATTCGCGGCGGCACGTTTCGGTGGCACTTCCTGACCTACCTGGTGTGTGATCAGCAGCCGCGAAACGCGCGCGCCATGCTGCAATCCGCCTGTGTGTCCTCGTGGATCGAGTACGAGCTCACAGCCACGTTCACGGTCGCGAACGGCACCACCTCGGTCGAGATCGGCCACCGCACGATCGACCGCGACTCGCTCCGCACGCGTCGGCCGTGCCGAAGGCTGATCAACATGCTTTGCGCTCGTGACCAGTCGGCCAAGCGTCGCCGCCGAGATGGGCGCCTGGTCGACGCCTACCTGCGTCCGCGTCCGCACGGCGTGGCCGTGTTGAGCTCACGGTAGCGCGAAGCTGGCCGGGGCCTTCGCGGCCGGGGCGCCTCTGGGTTTGGGGGTACAGAGACGGCGTGCGTCGAGGCAGGTATCGCTCGAGGCGACCAGGTGCCCCTACCGCGTCGGCGCGCCGGGCGGTCCCTCGACCTGCGGCAGAGGCGTGGGCCCCAACTCCGCGAGCTGACGCCGAGGGGAGATCAGCGCCCCGAGAACTCGGCGTCCCGCCGCTCGACGAACGAACGCAGGCCTTCTGCGGCGTCTTCGGACGCCATCAGCTCTTTCGCCTGCGTCAGGAGCAGCGCGGCGGCTGCGTCGGGGCCATCGTCGAGGCTGGCCTTGCTCGAAGCCAACGTCGCTCTGACCCCGAGCGGGGCCCGTGACGCGATGGTCTTGGCGATCTCGAGGGCCTTGGCCTTCTGCGCTCCGGGCGCGACGACCTCCTGCACGAGCCCGATCCTCAAGGCTTCATTGGCGTCAAAGACATCGCCGGTCAGCAGCCAGCGCATCGCGTTGCCCCAGCCGGCGACCTGGGGGAGTCGGATCGTGGCGCCACCAAAGGGGAAGATGCCGCGGTTGATCTCGATCTGCCCAAAGCGCGTATCGGACGCCGCAATACGAATATCGCAGGCGAGGGCGAGCTCGATCCCGATTGTGAGGCACCAGCCCGATGTCGCGATCACGACGGGCTTGGTACGAACGCGGCCGTTCAGGCCGAGCGGGTCGACGCCGTCTTCGGGGAAGAGCGGAGCGCCGGCGGCGACCGCGGGGCCGACCTCGGCCAGATCCAGGCCGGCCGTGAAGTGGTCCCCGTTGGCGTAGACCACCGCGGCGCGTGCGTTGTCGTCCTCCTCGAAGGCGGTGTACGCCTCGGAGAGCTCACGGAGCATCTGGATGTCGAAGGCGTTGCGCTTGGCAGCTCTGTCGAGGCCGATCAGCGTGACGTGTCCGTCGGTCTCGACGTGGATTCGGGGCGCGTTCATGCGGCGGTTGTCGCATGTCTGCGCGCGCCGGTCACTCGATCACCTCGCAAGCGAAGGGTGACGCGGTGCAGTCGACGGTGGCCAAGGTCATTCCGGTCGAGAACCACACGAAGCGCACGTTGGGGCCGACGACGTCACCCGGGTATTCGAGTCGCAGGCCGACGTTCTGGTCCCGGAAGAAGAGGGTCATGCCGTCGACCTCGACGCCGCCGCGCATCAGCAGGCCGGTCGGTTCGACTCCGAGGGTCACCATGGCGCCGGGATCCTCGAAGGCCATCCACATGCGTTGGTCGGTCTCTTCGCAAGTCTCGGGGATCAGCTGCACGATCTCGACCGCGAGCCTCGTCCCGTCCAGGGCGCCGTTGAGGCTCGTGACCAAGACCGGGTCGGTGCCCTCACCGCAGGCGCTTGGAACGGGGTCGCCGCAGGCGCCGAGCAGGACAGCGAGCATCGCAGCGCCAAGAATACGAGTGGGCATCAGAGACGTTGTAGCGAAAGGCCACGTGCTCCGTCACCCACTCACCCCTATTCTGAATGAGAGCCATGACCTCGAAGCGAGTTAGCACCGTGCCCGCGCCCCTGGCGAACGCGATCGAGGGCGTTCGCAAGGTTCTGAGGCGACCTGTGAAGGCGCCAGCGACCCGCTACGAGCAACGCGACGTGACCGTGCACGGGCTGCGCCTGCGGTACATCGACGTCGCGCCGAGCGGCCATGAAGACGACGAGCCGTTGCTCCTCATTCACGGTCACAGCTCTCGCATCGAGGAGTACGAGGACCTCATTCCACACCTCGCCGAGCGACGTCGCGTCATCGTGCCGGATCTCCCGGGCAGCGGCTACTCCGACAAACCCTCGTGTGACTACGACCTGCGCTTCTACGAAGACAGCTTGCTCGGGTTCCTGGATGCTTTGAAGGTCGACAAGACCCACCTCGGCGGAGGTAGCCTCGGTGGCAACCTGGTGCTGCGCCTCGCGCACCGGGAGCCCGATCGCTTTGATCGTTTGGCCGCCTGGGCGCCCGCGGGGTCTTGGGAGCCGAGCCGGAGCATCGCCTTCTTCTCCAAGGTGATGAAGAAGCTGCGGTTCCTCTTCTGGCCAGCGCTCTGGGTGCAGTCACGCTTTTGGTACCGGCGCGACTGGGAGGGCCGCACGAAGGCGCTCCGGGATGCGTGGA
>Ga0114933_10004642_pt1 | contig 12754 bp, 15 predicted proteins | sample 4SBtaG_FD_89691 | JGI IMG/M metagenome (GOLD analysis project Ga0114933, IMG submission 89691) | Deep subsurface microbial communities from Kolumbo volcano to uncover new lineages of life (NeLLi) - 4SBTROV12_W25 metaG | ecosystem: Environmental > Aquatic > Marine > Volcanic | place: Kolumbo...
TGTAAAATCTTCAGAAAAGATTCCACGAATTCCATTTGTTCCAAAAAATTTTGCCATGAAACTATTCAATAATAGATAAATTTGTGGTTATCTATCGTGCTACAATAGTTAAATGGATTCTAGGTGTATACTAGAACCATGGTTGAGAAATGTTATCAATTATTTCTAAGTGGAATACGCACAGAAAAAACCAGAGATAAGTACGAATACTATCTTCAAAGATTCCTAAAAGAAACAAAATTGAAGAATTTCACATCATTAATTGAATTAAATGATGAAACTAGACAAGATATTATTGAAAAATATATCCTAATGCTAAAGGCTAGAGGATTAAAACGAACATCTGTAAGACCTGTTCTTTATGCTATTGAATTGTTTTTTGACATGAACAAAAAGATCTTGCACAAAACAGTTCTTAGTAAAATGGTACAAGGAATACCTGATCATATCAAAGGAGGAGAAAAAGCATACACGCATGAAGATCTAAGAAAGATGTTAGAAAAAGCACCAGATTCTAGAGCAAAAGCTTTGATTCATTTTATGGCATCACTTGGTGCAAGACCTGGAGTTATTGTTGATCCTGTCTTAACATTTGGCATGACAGAATCAATGCCATTAGGTTGTCTTGCAATTCATCTCTATGAAAATTCTAATGAACATTATTGGGGATTTCTTACACCAGAAGCAACAAAAGCATTACATGAATACAGAAATGAAAGAATTAGAAATGGTGAAAAATTAACCAAAGAATCTCCTGTGTTTAGAACAGATTACAATGAAATTGGTCAAGCTCCTGTAAAACCACTAACAGAAAACAATGCATTCCAAATCATTGATAGAATTGTAAAAAATTCAAGAATAGAACGTATCAAGATAGGGAATCGTTATGATAAAGCACTCAATACTGCATTCAGAAAAAGATTCAATACAATAATGAAAACAATCGACGATGTAAATATTAACTTGGCAGAAAAATTAATGGGTCATTCAGTTACAATTCCATTAGATAATACTTATCTTAATGCACTAAAAGATAAGCTGTTTATAGAATTCAAGAAAATAATTTCTGAATTAACCATAGACAACTCAGAACGTCTTAAAATGGAAACACAAAAACAATTACAAAAGATTACAGAATTAGAAGTAAAGACTTCACGAATTGATGATTTAGAAAGACGAATAAGAGTTATGGAAAAATCAAAATAAATAATAATTAATTATGTTTTTTATCATAACTGAGTAAATCTATTGCTTCTGGTTGCAGGGAAGCAAATTGAACATGTTCACAATCATATAATCCACATTCATCACAGTGTAATTTTCCATCTATAACATAAACATCAGCAGAACCACCTTCAGAGGATTTATCATTAACAAAAATCATTGCGTTTTTTTTGTAACCTCCCATTGATAATCGAGGCATAGCTTTCAACAAAATCTTTGATCTTTCAATATCAGTTCGCAATAGATTGTTAATGTACTCTTTTACTGTATGTCGTCCCAATTCTGCTTTTTTCTTAAGATTTTCATAAATTTCTTTTTCGATATCTACTGTGACGATTTCTTTACCACCACGTTTTACCATATTATTCTACATGTAATTACATGCATATTTAGTTACCATTCAATTATCATAAACATGTCTTTACATGTCAATACATGTGAGCTAAATAGTCACAAAAAATGATCTTAAAACGATTAATTACATGTTATAACATGTAACTACATGAGAACTAGTCTACAACTTGATCAAGCGGTTAGTAAAAAACTCAAAATATTAGCTGAACATGAAAATAGAACAAAAGTTGATGAAATTAGATTTCTGGTAAAAAAAGAACTTGAAAGACTAGATATTCATTGTAAAAAATCTAGGAAAAAATCTTCAATTCGGGAGAAAGAAAAATGAGGCCTAGAATTTGTGCTGACGATAATCCAAAAATTATAAAAAGATTTTATGATTGGGACGGAAAACAAATAGAAATTTCACTTTGTATAAAACATTGTCAAGATCCTGATTTCTCTCATTTTATTTCAGAGGAGAAAATCTAATGGCTTGTCATGGTATTTGTTCCAACGTAAAAGCTAGACGAATTAATGTAAAATTTGGTACTCTTTACAAAGAAAATTTTCGATGTACTGTTTGTTCTAAATATATTCCATTTAATTTTGCTACAAAGAAATCTACAGGAATTTATTGTAAATGTTGTAAAATAAAAGTTAGAACAAGATCATACCGTAATTGTAACAAAAACAACATTAGTGTTTCTTTTAATAAAAAAATAAAATCTGAAGTTATCAGTTTCCAGACCAAGACTTCAGACTTAACACGTAACAGAGGTGTATATCATATCTCATAAGATCTTACCAATAAAAGATACTGAACAGTCTTATCTTCTTTGTACATATTGTTTAAAAATTAAGAATCGTTCTAAGAAATTCCATAGTTTGCATTCTTTGAAATGGCATCTAACTCATGAACATGGAGATGAAATCATAAAATGAGTCTTGTTTCTATGCGTAGGTGTCCTATTTTAGGATGTAAGTTTAACAAAAATCCTCAATATGCAGATATATTTCAAATCAAAAAACATCTCAAATATAGTCATGATTATAGAGAAAAACAAGAAACAGCACTTAATCTTAATTTAATTAATTCCATTGATGAAAAACATAGTCCTACGTGGTTAGTTGATTCTTTATCTGATTTTTCAAGAGTGGAGAAATATCACTAATGCATTTTCAATGTCCTGAATGTGATAAAGAAGGAAAAACAGAAGCAAGATTAAGAAAGAATGGTTGTAAATGTAAAATTCAACCATTACAAATGCTTGATACTAAAGATCATGATGAAATAAAAAAGAAAAAACTAATTGAAAAAAATTTAGATGATGATAACAGATCTGAACAAAAGAAACTATATGATTTTGCATTAACTAGAATAAACAAGCTTGTAATTTCAGAAAATAATTCTGATGAAGTATTTGGAATTTTGAAAAACAATAATCATATTGAAACACTTAATCTTTCATCAACAAGAGCAATCCATTGGTTAACAAATGAACATAATCAATTTGGAAATTCCGATGAGTTACATTCTTCAGATTATTACAAAACAATTCTGAACACAATAATTTCAAAAGCTACTATGAATGGAACTAAGAAAGTCAAAGTTTACAATCGAATTGCACAACTTGAAAAAGAAATTTGGTATGATTTAGGCAATTCTTCATGGCAATCTATCAAAATAAGTGAAGGTAAAATTAAACTTGTAAAATTAGATAGAGATTCACCTGTTTTTCGTAGAAGTCAATCATTACAAGAACAGGTTTTACCAAAAAAAGGTTCGAACTTTTCATTAGAACAGCTTGTAAATCTATTACACATTTCAAAACAAGATCAATTAGTATTCAAAATTAATCTGATTTGCCTATTCCTACAAGCATATTCTATGCCTATGATAGTCTTTGATGGGAGTGCAGGAAGCATAAAAACCACTGCAACAGCTACAGTAAAACGAATCATAGACCCTGCAGGAAAATTGAATCAAGATAATGTATCTAGTATGCAAGAAAAACCAAATGATCTAGTCATTCAACTATCTAATCGATACCTTGCCAGTTTTGACAATGTAAGTTACATTGATTCAAAAATTTCAGATGTTACTTGTAGAGCAATTACTGGAAGTAATAATGAACGACGAAAATTATATACGGATAATGATGAAGCAATTTTTAGTTTCAGATCTAAGATAGTTCTTAATGGAATTATTCCAACATTAGATTATCCAGATTTACAAACTCGTTTAATTTCATATGAACGTGATACAATAGATGAATCTAATTTAATTACAGAAAAAGAATTTCAAGAAAGATTAAATGATATTTTACCAAATGTTTTGGGAATTATCTTTAAAACTTTAGCAAAAGCCTTAAAAAAATATCCTGAATTAAAAGATAAAATTAAACCAAAAACAAGGATGGCTGATTTTGAGATTTGGGGTGAAATTATTTCTAGATGTTTGGGCAATATGCCAAATAAATTTCTGAAAGAATACTATACTAAAGTCAGTCAAAGAAATCTTTCTAATCAAGAAAATTACCCAATAATAGAAGCAATTCAGATTTTAATGAAGAATAAAAAATTCCATGAAGACTCTGCACTCAATATTTTCACTGAACTCTCAATAATTGCAGAAGAAAAATTAATGATTAATCTCAAAGATAGATTCATGAAATTTCCCAAGCATTACAATATGATTACAAAACATCTCAAAGTTGTAAAACCATTATTGAAAACTGCAGGTTTTGAAGTGATTAATTATCATTGGACAAAACAAGATCCAAAATTTGATAAAAATACTTCAGTCATTCGTATATCCAAAATTGAGTCTCAAAAAACTCTAGGAGAAATTTTACCAAAAAAGCCCTCACTACCTTCACTGCCTTCACTATCAGAAAAACAGGCACAAAAAACAATGAAAACCAGTGAGAGCAGTGAAAGGTCAGACAAATCAGATTCAGAACCATCACTGGAATCGAGTGATTCTAGGGATGAAAATCATGTCAGTGAGAGCAGTGAGAGCAGTGAGAGCAATTTGAAGAAATTTTACTGTTACACTCATGATGCTGGAGAATGGGGAGAACATGAATCAACTGACCTTAATGGAAATATTGTAGAATTTCATAGAAAACTAGGCTGTGATGTTAGGTTATGGGAAAAGAAATGAAATGACTAGTGATGAAAAACTAGATCAAATTTTACAAGATCTAGAATTAATCAAGAATCATCTCAAGATTGTACCTGATAGAGAAATTACTGTTAATGATCGAAAATATAGTGTTGAACAATATGAAAAATTTGCAAAAGATGAACTAAAACTAAATTCAAAAACAATAACAAATCATCTTTCCACTATTTCGAGGTTTCTAGTTCATTCAAAAGGAGTTATAACAAAAGAATCTGTTAAAGAATTTCTGGATTCAAATGAATCAGATTCATGGAAATCAAATCAGCTAAAAGCATTAAGAAAATACATACGTGATTTTCTCAATCTTGGTAATTGGATTAATGAATTTACTTTCTCAAAATCTAAAGTTAAAATAAAAAATGAACTTCCAAATGATGAACAATTAACAGAATTTTGTTCTCAATTATCATATGAAACACAAATGATTTTCCTCGTAATGCATAGTTCAGGATTACGAATAGGGGAGGTCATGTCCTTGAATTTATCTAACTATGATTCTGATTACAGAATGTTTGATGCATCAAACATTCATGAAGGTAAAACAAAATCATCATGGATTAGCTTTATCACAAAACAAACTGCTGAATTCATTGATAGTTACATTACTTGTAATTTAGATATAGAAAATGATGGTTTGTTATTCAAAATGAATATTAGATCTGTACAAAATGCATTCAAAACCATCTCTGCACAATGTGGAATTACGATTAATCCTCATATGTTACGTACAATTTTTGCAGAAAAGTGCAGAACTGCAGGAATAGAAAAAGAATACATTAATGCATTCTGTGGCAGAACTTCACAAGGAGTACTTGAAAGAAATTATACGGATTATTCTCCAAACGCATTAAGAAAACAGTATGATAAGGTTGAATCATTGCTTACTTTACCAATTTCAGAAGATTAGCTTTTCAAAAAGATTTACAAAAGCTTCTGAAAAGCTGTTTAGCTTTGTTTTTTTCATGCGTAAATAACAGCTTATGAATGACATAATTCATGAGGGAAAGTACTTGAAAAGTGAATTTAAGCTATTTTTCGTGCACAAATAACACGATTAACAGAACTTTTCATTAATTACATAATTTCTTGCTTTATCTATTTTTCATGAGTAGATTAACTGCGTAATCTATACAGAGATTACGTCGATTATGTTATAATTTAGCTTGAGTGTATTTCATGAATTTTGCTATACGCTTTATTTCTGAATGACATTCATGACTAACTAAACATGTTGTGAACCAATTTTGTTTCTAACATATCTATGATAAATTCTGGTGGCATCTCACCATAACTTTTCTTTAATTCATCTATTGTATGCCATCCTCCTACCTTAGCTACAAAACCATAATTGTAATTACTTTTCTCAAGCCAGTAATGAGCACCAACATGTCTTAATGAATGAAATGGATTTGTATAGTAATAATCATCTATTTTTCCAACATGTTTGAAGATCTCACGTAATTGTTTTCTCATTTTATTTTCAGCAGACCATCTTGAACCTAAATGATTCCAAATCCAAGAAAACTCATTTCTTTTGTGTATATTGAGACTGTGTTGAGTATCTTTTCTTGTGATGTATTTTGCCCATTTTCCATTCTTAATGTGATCTGTTTTTGATTCAAATGCAATCATTGAAAAGATAGTTTTTCCTGTTTTCTTGTTTATGTGCTTTGTCCATTCACATTTCATTTCAAGTAATGTTGTTTTTCGTGCACATGATTCAATCCCAATCCAGAATATTCTGTAAATATCTGAATCAATTCCCCATTTTTTCTTGATAAATTTATCTGCACGATCTAATTCATTTGAAGTCATTCTGATATCTGCATATTTTCCATGTCCTACAACTTTTCCAGACATAATTCCAGATGTTCCTCTTGGCCATGTTATGTTATAATATGCACAAAAGTTTCTTACTACCATTACTGCAACATGAATTGTATTTGAATTTCCTTGAATTTTTTGTACTTTTTTGAATGTGTTATTAAACATGCATAATTCTGCATAATTTTTTACAATCTTTTCAGTTGTCTGTTTATCTATAATTAATTGTTCTGGATTGATTTGACATGTATTACATAATTTCCTTAACGTTACTACATCTTTCTTCCATGTTTTGATGGGTTTTCCTTGCTTTCTGGTTAATAGATCTGTTATCCATTCTTTTACTAATGGTTTTTTTGTAAATTCGTCTTTTCGTAAAATACGAAATTCTTGCCATTTCTTTATTTGATCTGGTATAATCTCTTTTCTATTTTCATCTACTGCAAGCTTTCCTACCTTTATTGCAAGATCTCTATACCTAATTGTTTGCTGCCTTGACATACCTATCTTTTTAGCAATTTGGTTCATGGGTAATGGGATTATTTCTTGAATGTCTCCTTTTGTTCTTAGCCTTACAATCTCATCTACTATATCTTTCACTTTGGATTTTCTTCCATAGAGTTTTTTTCGTATTGGTTTTTGTAATATGTTATCAATTTCAATTGGAGTTAATGACAGATTTTTTCATTACAAATTTTTGTTAAAAATTAACATGTCTATTTAATGCATTAATTATGTTATTTCATAATTATAATTTATTTTAATGGTTTTATGGCTCAAACATTTCATTAATGTCATATACAATATTACGTAAAGTAGTAGATGATGATACATCTAGTATAATCTGTTGTTCAGTATGTGCTAAACTATTTCTAAGATAATTGACTGCATGATACATACGGAATTTCCATTTTGGAATACCGTTATCCACAAGCCAATACATTATACGTTTCATCGTAAGGGGAAATTGATTATCATTGACTGTTACATACTTTAATTTCCATTTCTTTTCTTTTATCTTTCCATGAATAAATTCGGATATTTTATGGTATGATGGATTTGTAAGTTCATAAACAATTTCTGAATTATATTTTATTACAGCTTTATTTTCTAATGATTTAACGTATCTTAATTTCATTGCAGTTTCATAAGCAAATAATGCTGAACGAACAGATAATGTGATGAATTCATATCTAAAATATGAAAATACAAACAAATCCTTTGCTCTTTGAAATTCTTCTTGCACTGATTTAGGAACATGTGGACTAAATTGCATATCCGATACTATTTCTTGTAGTTTCTCTAACGATAATACAGTTCTAGGTTCTGGTACAAGTAGATTCTTGGAAGGTAATATGGTATTTGATTCCAGATTGTATTTTATATTAAAATCAATTTTTGTTTCTGTATTATATTTAGATGTAAAATAATCATTAAAAGTACTAGTAAACCAATATCTGAAATCTTCATAGAATTTGTTAGGATCATGTATAATATTGTAACGTGTAAATTTGACATATGATGTATCATTTATTTTAAAACCTGTATATTCAAAATTTTTTGTAATACTATCTGTAATTAATTTTGAATCATTTTCACTTATTTCAAAATAATGTACTATTGTTTTTACAAGTGTATCTTTTTCCGATGAGATCTTTCCAAAATAATTTGTTTGTTTTGTTCCAATCTTCTCCAAATCACAGTGGATCAATTGACTGGTGTCATCTTGAAGATGTGTGTACTTGAGATTATCAACAGATACATCAATTATTCTTATTGGAAAAGGTAATTTACTTAATCCAGTAAGTATTGCTTGTTCATTTGGAGTTACTTCATCAAGATTTTTGCCATAAAATTCTGTAAGATCTTGTTTTACAAATTCAAAAGCATTTGTAAATAATGTATTCCATTCCATTAGAATGATCATAAATTAGATACCTATTAACTATGAAAAGATAGTATTTTTACATAACCTGTAATTAGATTACAAAAATTTAGAAATATAATTTTTTTAATATCTGATAATTTTGGATAAGATTTTCAACTGAAATTTCTTATCCATCTATAAGCCTTCAAAATCCAAGGTAAAAAAGAAAGAATTGTGAATAAAGGCATTAGTATGTAAAAAAATAGCCACATAAAATTACAAAAACCTAATCCAAAGAACATAGATTCAGAAAAATCATTTTGTAAAGAGGAACTACAAAAGAAATCTTTCAACATTATTTCTTTAAATTCAGGCCAAAAGTAGATACCCAAAAAAATACCCCCTACTAATTGAAATACGGGTGAGTCTTTTTTTGTCATAGAAAATAAAAATTAATGTATTTATTTTAGTTTTTTAATGTCCAATTCAATGTGATAATTAACATTAAATCACTAACTCTTTAAACATCTCTAAGATTTATTAAATTATGAAAAATATTCCTCCTTTCTACGACCTAATTTATGAATTGACTTATCTTGTAGATAATGGTGCATTCATACCTAAAAAAACAATAATGAATGTTATTGATAATGGGTATGATGTTGTTCAGTATATCGATAATGTATTAAATTACAAAATGAATTGGAGTTTTCTCACAAAGGATAATCGAGATGTATTTATGGAAATATTGGTTATGTATTATGAAAACTATTCTGACAAGTATACAAAAGTAGACAAGAATGGATTACTATTTCTAGTAGATTTATGCGTTAACATAATTGGTTCAAACTATTATGAAAATGTTGATGATGATTCACAAATAAATTGTTTTTATGGTAACCTTTCAGATAAACAAATTTCAGATTTAAAAAATGGACAGATGGTTATGAATCATGAAAAATATCCAGATCGTGGTTAGTATAATATCCATAATGTAAATAATTTAAATTATAAAATAAGTGATTTAGTTATAATGAATAAATGCAAAAAATGTGGCGTCATAAGATCATCTAGTAAATTATTTGATGGTTTTTGTAATCGTTGTAAAAGTGAGAATAAATCTAATAATGAAGAAGAAGATTATGAATCTTTTATGTGTGAGGATTGTGATAAAATGTCACCAATTAATCTAGAACGTGAAGAAGAAGATTTTTGTAAATATTGCAATAAAGGACTTTGTCCATCATGTCGTAAAAAACATCTTGAAGTAAAAAATCCAGAAATATGTGCTTTTTTACACGAGAATTTTCCAGAATGATATAATAATTAATTTTTCTTAATCATATACAAAATTATGCATATACGAATTTTATTATTTTCTATATTCTAATTCCTAAGATTCCACCATCATCTGTAGAATCGGTTAAAATTCTTACAACATATTTTTGTAAATCAAAATCACTATCAAAATCTCTGTGAGGAATCATGTCTGAATTCAATGTACATATGTATTGAAAACCTTCAGTTTCAGATGTAGTTCTTGCAAGTTGTAATGCCCCTGCCCTTTGTCTTTCATCTACTCCATCAAAAATCATACTATCATGAATTGTAAATCCAGGTGATCGTTGTTTCTGAGACCACATTTTTGAAAGTGTAAGATCATAACAAAATACCTTCATGTTTCCAATACCTTGACTTGATGAACGTGGAATATCTATACCAAATTCAAATCCGTTGACATTTAGATTTATCAAGAGAGTTCCAAATTCATTGTATAGAGAACTAGAAAACTCACCAAATGCAGTAATTATATTGTTTTTTTGTTCGGTTCTTTCTTTCATGTCAATTAATGCATTTTGATAAAGTTTTTGCTTATCTATTTTAATTTGGTTATCTTTATTTTCAATATTTTTTAAATTGTCTAACTTTGCTTTAATTTCATTTAATTCTGATTGAGAGTTATTGTAATTTTTTTGGATTTCTGTATATTCCTTTAATGCACCTTCTGTGTTTAAAATTTGCATTAGTTCTGATCTTTTTTTATCTGATTGTTCCATAATTTCAGTTCTATCCAAAATATCATTTTCTAATCTTCTAATCTCTGAATTCAAGAATTCTTTTCTATTTTCTATAATCTTAATATGAAAATTATTTACTTCTTCTATGGTTTTTTTTATTTTTTCTGAAAAATGAATTCCAGCTTCTTGATAAATTTCAGAAACTTGTTCAATGTCTGTCACTCTTTCTTCTTTTAGACTGATATTGTATCTATTTAGTAATAATTTGTCCATTACATTTTGATTTGTATTATTATGAATTATTTCTGTTATATTGTTAGCTTCTTTTTCAATTTGTTCATATTGATTGTTTATTTGAAATTTATCTAATTCTTCTTTTTGTCTATCTGCTTGAATTTGTAACTTAATTTTTTCAACCTCTAATTTTCCTTCATTCCCCATAAACCCCGCAAATTTCCCTGAATTGATTTCTCGTTTGAATGCATCTAGATCTGTTTTCCTTTTTCTCAAAATTTGTAAATCTGTAGCAAATTTCCATCCTAAATCTAACAAATATGCATTATTTGTTTGAACATCCCATACTGATTGTGAAGATGATTGTTTGAATGCATCTAGAAAACCTTCATGTTTTCTAATAAAATATGAAATCAAACTTCCAAATGAAGGATGAAATGTTGGCAATCCTATTGGTAAATCAAACATTAATTCACCCAACATACTCCGCCAAGAATCTTTTTTGAGAAATTTCTTTCCTGTATCAATATCAGTTTTGGGCTTTATTGACCAATCTGAATAATCACCATCTATGAAAATCTGACTTTTATTTCCGGGACTTCTACTAATTTTGTATCTTTTTCCACCTAGATCAAGATCTATTGTGAATGTAGAATTTTCTAATTTAGAATTATTTAATGCATCTTTAGGATCTCCCCCAAGACAAAAATGAATTATGTTTATCATGGTACTTTTTCCCAAGCCATTTCTAGAATCTTTTTGTGATGATTTGTCGGTTCTTTCTGCCAATATTACATTAAAACCTTCATGGAATTCAATTTTTTTGAATTTCTTATGATCTGAGTTTATCGAATGGATCATGCCGATAGTTTCCGTATTACTCCTTTTTCATAATCGACTAGTCCTAACATGAACAAAAAATCTAATCCTAAAGTAAATTTCTCGAATGAGTTGATTTCATCTTTAATCTTTGAATCATTCCATAACATCGTAATCGTTTGAACATCATCAATTTGTCCTAATATTACAGCTCCTACATTTAACATTGAGTTGGACAGTTTTACATGTTTATTTGGTAATATCATTTTTCAAATACCTCACATTTTTCAAATAAATATACTAGTACGGATAATCCAGCACGTGTTTTTGTTTTTTCATTAGAATGTAATGAAGCAAAATCAAAAAGAGAATAAAATAAATCATCATCTTTTATTTTTTCCTCATTTCGTAATCTATTATATTCTTGAACAAAACGTTCTCTAATTTGATCTCCTTGTTGTGGATTTGGATGTTTTTCTAAGTATTGATCTACTTGATTTGAGCCAATCATTCCACGTAAAATTAACTGTGCAATATGTTCTGATAAATTATTTTTTTGGATTTTTTCTTTGGGCTTTAACAATGTGTATTCATCTTGAGTTGTAACTACATCTGATGCTAAATATTTCAACACATCTTCCAGTTCAGAAAATCCTACATTAGGTGCATCTTCAATCCATTTATCTAATACTTCTTTTTCATGTTCTTTTTTGATTTTTTGCAATTTTGGTGTGGTGTAAATTTTTGGATTTTTGTCTATTATTGTGTGACAATTTGCACAAACTAAAATTAAATTATCTTCTGAATTTTTTTCTAAATCTGTTAGATCTTTTTCTGCACGAGGTCCATTTTTACTAAAACCCATAATGTGTGCATTTTCTGAAATATTAGTTTCAACATTTTCAGTGATTTCTGGTAAAAGATTTGCCTTACAATCAGGCATTGCACATACTCTTCCACATTTCATTCCTAATCGTAATCTAATTGGAACTGAAACCTGCCGACTCATACAGTATGATGAATAATGTGTTTGGTTATCAATATTTGGTTATTTCCAATTCAAGTTTTGATTTATTTGACTTTTACACAAAATGAGAATTTTGAATATTTGGATATTTTTGATGTTTAACTATTGTCTCACAACAGTTAACTTTGTGTTTAATGGCAAATTCGTTGCGGGAGTCGCCCAGCCTGGTCAAAGGCGTAGGGCTTAGGACCCTATCTCTTAGGAGTTCGTGGGTTCAA
>Ga0114933_10004643_pt1 | contig 12752 bp, 12 predicted proteins | sample 4SBtaG_FD_89691 | JGI IMG/M metagenome (GOLD analysis project Ga0114933, IMG submission 89691) | Deep subsurface microbial communities from Kolumbo volcano to uncover new lineages of life (NeLLi) - 4SBTROV12_W25 metaG | ecosystem: Environmental > Aquatic > Marine > Volcanic | place: Kolumbo...
CAGCGGGAAAACCCCTTTGACTGGATCCAGTCATTCATAGCAGAGTATAGGTCTCCGGATATTGAAGGTTTGCCGCGCTTTACTGGCGGCGTGGTGGGTTATTTTGGCTATGAAACGATCGCTTATATTGAACCGCGTCTGCGGGGAAATAAAAAAGAAGACCCCTTAGGTACACCGGATATTCTGTTAATGGTGTCGGAAGAACTGGTTGTATTTGATAATTTGTCCGGCAAGCTTTTGATCATCACCCATGCTGACCCCAATGTTGAAAATGCTCTGCAAATTGCCCAGACGCGCCTGGATGAACTGGAAAAACAATTGCGTGAATCTCAGGCACAACCCACGACGCATGATCCGAGTATTGTCAATGAGGCGGATTTTGTTTCCGGATTTACCCAGAAAGGTTTTGAAGATGCAGTCAAACGGGTTAAAGAGTACATAGTCGCTGGTGATGTTATGCAGGTGGTTGTGTCGCAACGCCTGTCAATACCGTATAGCGCGTCATCGCTGGATTTATACCGTGCACTGCGTTGTCTCAATCCATCACCTTATATGTATCATCTGAATCTGGGTGATTTTCAGGTTGTTGGTTCCTCTCCAGAAATTCTGGTGCGATTAGAAGACGGTACGGTGACAGTGCGTCCTATTGCGGGAACACGGCCACGAGGTAAAGATCGTGATGAAGATAAGGCGTTAGAGACTGATTTGTTGTCAGATCCAAAAGAACTTGCCGAACATCTTATGCTGATAGATTTAGGTCGAAATGACGCCGGTCGGGTCGCGGAAGTTGGCACGGTAAAGTTGACCGACAAGATGATTATTGAGCGCTATTCGCACGTTATGCATATTGTTTCCAATGTAACAGGCGAATTGAAAGATGGAAAAAATGCTTTTGATGTATTGTCAGCGACCTTTCCGGCGGGTACTGTCAGCGGTGCGCCAAAAATTCGGGCAATGGAAATTATCGATGAACTGGAACCTGTAAAACGTGGCGTTTATTCGGGGGCAGTGGGTTACATAGGCTGGTCGGGTAACCTGGATACCGCGATCGCAATAAGAACTGCAGTCATAAAGGATAAAACCCTGCATATACAGGCTGGCGCAGGAATAGTCCATGATTCGGTGCCGCGTAACGAATGGGATGAAACCATGAATAAAGGTCGTGCAGTTTTTCGGGCGGTAGCGATGGCAGAGGCTGGGCTTGAAGGAGGGCGTAGCTGATGAAAGCTAATCATGTCGTCATGGTCGATAACTATGATTCATTTACTTATAATCTGGTGCAGTATCTGGGTGAGCTGGGTGCCGATGTGGAGGTGGTTAGAAACGATCAAGTGACGGTTTCTGACATCAAAAGCATGAGTCCGGACAAGATCGTTATATCTCCGGGACCGTGTACACCATTGGAAGCCGGTATATCGGTGGAGACAATTCATGAATTCGCTGGCAGTTGCCCTTTGCTTGGTGTGTGTCTGGGGCATCAAAGCATTGGTTACGCATTTGGTGGCCGGATTGTGCATGCGAAAAGTATTATGCATGGCAAGACATCGATGGTTTATCATCGCGACAGTGCAGTTTTTTCTGGCTTGAGCAATCCGTTTGAAGCAACCCGTTATCACTCGTTGGTTATCGATCAGCAAAGCTTACCCGAGTGCCTGGAAGTGACAGCATGGACAGAAAATGATGCAGGAGACATGGATGAAATAATGGGTATACGCCATAAAACATTGAATGTTGAAGGTGTGCAATTTCACCCGGAGTCAATTTTAACAACCCACGGGCATGATCTATTACGAAATTTTTTGAATAAATCGTAGGCTTTTATAGCGATTCGGCAACGGTTGGATTTAGGGGTTCAGGTCTTTTAATATTCAGGACTGTCGAATTTGTATAGTCCCTCTGTCTGTGGGTTTTCAAAAATAACAGTTGTGCATGACTGAACACAATACAATTGTCTCTGACTGAAACTAGTTGGTAGTTGGAGATACATAAACGACAAATAGTATGATAATGAATAACGATATATCCTCTGTATTACAGCAGTTGCTGGAAAATAAAGATTTGAGTGCCGAGCAGATGAGTACGGTGATGCGCATGATTATGTCGGGTGAGGCGACTTCTGCGCAGATTGCGGGCTTTTTAATCGCGCTGCGAAATAAAGGTGAGAGTGTTGACGAGATCGCAGAGGCAGCCATGATAATGCGGGATTTTGCGACAGATTTTCCGATCACAGGCGAACACCTGATCGATACTTGCGGAACGGGTGGAGATGGGCTCTCTACTTTCAATATATCGACTGCCAGCGCGTTTGTTGTTGCCGCAGCGGGTGGTGTTGTCGTAAAGCATGGAAATCGTTCGGTTTCCAGTAGTTCCGGGAGTGCAGATGTGCTCGAAGCAGCAGGTGTGAATCTCGAACTGTCACCTGATCAGGTGAAGCAATGCGTTGACCAAACAGGAATAGGGTTTTTGTTCGCTCCGGTTTTCCACGGTGCCATGAAACATGCAGCAGGACCCCGTTGCGAGATGGGAGTAAGAACCTTGTTTAATCTTTTGGGACCGCTGTCTAACCCCGCGTTGGCACCCAATCAGGTTTTGGGCGTATTTTCAGAAGATTGGGTTGATCCCATGATACAGGTACTGCAAAAACTGGGTAGTCGCCATGCTCTGGTGGTTCATGCAGAAGATGGTCTTGACGAAATCAGTATTGCGACGCCAACCCATGTGGCTGAGTTGAAAGACGGCTGGTTTCAGAATTTTATACTCACCCCGGAACAGTTTGGATTGATGCGTGCACCCATTGATGAAATTCAGGTGGACGGAGTACAGGCCAGCCTGCTAATAATCATTGACGTATTCGCTGGAAAGAAGGGACCGGCGCGGGATATTGTTGCGCTCAATGCAGGGGCTGCGATCTATACTGCAGGTTTGACCAATACGCTTGAAGCGGGTGTGCAAAAGGCCATACAGATACTGGACGACGGTTCCGCTCGCTTAAAGTTGAATGAATTGGTAAAGCTCAGTCGTTCGCTTAAATCGGGTACAGTTATTGATGTGCCAGTGGCGGTTGAAGCTACATCTCAACCCAGATCAATAACAGCAAAGCAGTCGACGCAGATACCCGATGTTCTTCAGGAAATATTGACCCATAAACAACAAGAAGTGGAACATCGGAAAAAACGAATGAGTACGAGTGACCTGGAGTCACAAATTGGAGTTGTTGCACCTCCCAGAGGTTTTTACCAGGCAATGCAAGCGTGTGTCGCAGCGGGAAAGCCCGCAGTAATTGCCGAAATCAAAAAAGCATCACCCAGTAAAGGTGTGCTGCGAGAGAGGTTTCAACCCATAGAAATTGCTCAAAGTTATGAAAAGGGTGGTGCCTGCTGCCTGTCTGTATTGACTGATCAGAAGTTTTTTCAGGGTTCGGAAGTTTTCCTTCAACTGGCTCGACAATCGTGTAATTTACCCGTATTACGTAAGGATTTTATTATAGATCCGTATCAGGTTGTTGAGGCACGTGCGATAGAAGCCGACTGTATTTTACTGATCGTCGCAGCATTGTCTGATGAGCAAATGAAAGAACTGGTCGATACAGCGACGCGGCTGAATATGGATGTACTGGTAGAAGTTCATAATGAATCTGAACTCAATCGAGCGCTCAATTTGGATGTTCCGATGCTGGGAATAAATAACCGAAATCTTAAAACTTTCGAAACGCGACTCGTGACCAGTCTGGAATTGTCTAAACTCATTCCAGATGATCGATTGGTGATCACAGAAAGTGGTATTCAAAGCATCGCCGATGTGTCATTGATGCGTCAGAATTCCATTAATGCATTTCTTGTCGGCGAAACATTCATGAAAGCAGAACAGCCTGGTGATAAGCTTAAGGAGTTGTTCGGGGATTAGTGGACGCTTTTGTTTGGATTGGTTTCTGTGCAATATTCCTGTTGCAGTAGCCAAAATACTCAAAAGTGGTTATCCATTTTTATATAGGCACTGTTTCTAAATTGCTAGAGGAGCTTCCTGCAGTTTATAGATTTTAACAGCGAGAGCATAGTCGGGTGGTTATGAATCTATCCATGAAAGTTGAACAGAAGAGAGAGTTCGTTAGAGATGTTTAATAGGCACTTCTTTTTATCGAGATAAATTCCTAATAACCATTTTCCTATTCGATGAAATTAATTCTCAATTAATCTCCTGGTCTTTGTCGACCGGAATTGACCAAGCCCAATAATATTCGTACAATACGCCGGATAAATTTTATTCCCCTGTAGCTCAGTTGGTAGAGCGGGTGACTGTTAATCACTAGGTCGGCGGTTCGAGCCCGTCCGGGGGAGCCAGTAAAAACAAGCACTTACGAGAAATCGGAGTGCTTTTTTTGTGTCTGCGGGACAATTTCGGGACACTCAGAAATAACAAATAGCAACAATTCAGAACTATCAAATATCGCCTTGAACCAGCGTTTTTAGGCTGTTTTGGGATGCAATTGTCCCGATAATGTCCCGGATTCAGGAATGATAACAAAGATAAATATAAGTAACAATGAGATACGAACAAAGGACGAGTGATTATCTATCACTTGTTGCCTATTACGGTGGTGTGTTGTAACATATAAGTCAGCTATCAGTGGTGCGACAACACCACCGATAACCTAACCACTATTAACTTACCGGAGTTAAAGTAATGGCTTATTCAAATTATATCGTCATGGCTATCTTATCGATAGGGGGCAGCTATGGCGACCATCGTTAAACGTGACACCAAAGACGGGATTGCATATCAGGCAAAAGTCAGGTTAAAAGGCTATCCACCTCAATCCGCTTGTTTTCAGCGACTTACAGACGCTAAGAAATGGGCGCAGGATGTTGAGTCAGCGATTAGAGACGGTCGTCATTTCAAAACAGCAGAATCAAAACGCCATACTGTAGCAGACCTGATCGATAGATATATTCGGGACGTTTTACCTACAAAGCCCAAACAGCAGTACAAGCAGACACAGCAACTTACCTGGTGGAAGTTAAAGCTTGGTCATCACCTATTGTCTGACTTATCACCGGCGTTAATTTCTGAATGCCGGGACGAATTATTGAGAACACCAACGAATCGCGGCGGGAATATGTCACCGGCGAGTGTGGTTCGGTATCTTGCCGCCCTGTCTCATGCGCTATCTGTCGCGGTTAATGAATGGCAATGGCTAGACGATTCACCGGCGCGGAAAGTAAAAAAACCGAAGGAGCCACGCGGACGAGTGCGGTTTTTGAGTGACGATGAACGGGAGAGGCTGCTTAAGGCGTGTCTGGAATCCAGCAATAAGTCGTTGTATGCAGTTGTTGTACTGGCACTCAGCAGCGGCATGCGTCGAGGCGAAATATTAAATATTAAATGGAAGGACATAGACTTAAGCCAAGGTTTTCTAATTTTGCACGAAACCAAAAACGGAGAACGTCGACGGGTACCGGTTAGCGGTCATGCGCTGGATACACTGAAGGAATACTCGAAGGTTCGACAGCTGCATACAGAGCTTGTTTTCCCAGGCAAAACAGGCAAGCCAGCGGAGATACGAAAGCCCTGGTTATTGGCTTTAAAACAAGCTGATATCGAAGATTTTAGGTTTCATGATTTGCGGCATAGCTGTGCGAGTTATTTAGCCATGGGCGGCGCTTCAATGGTTGAGATTAGCGAGGTTCTAGGTCATAGGACGCTGCAGATGGCTAAGCGTTATTCCCACCTAAGTGATAGCCATGTCTCAAATGTAGTGGCGTCGATGAACGAGCGCTTATTCCGATGAAACCAGATCATAGCGTTGATTTTTCTAAAAATACTGCCTATCAGCCAACGGTCGAAGAGTGTGAAAAGCTTTCAGTTGATTACGGTTTTCGCGATGCATTGAAGCTTCGCGAACAGCTTACTGATTGTTTTTGTTACATAAACCATTTAGAACGGACACCTGACCCGAAAAACAGCGATTCTAGAAAACTTCTGGATGAAGTTTCTGAAAAGTGTAGCGCACTTGTTGGTGCCTTTAATAGACTCGGAACTCGTGAAATGATCGCATTAGAGACGAAACCATATGAGATTGAGGCGCTTAGCCAAAGGCTGGATACTCTGTCTATCTACGGTGATATACACAAGTTCCCAAAGGGGAAAAAGCCCAAGGATCGGATAGTGTGGAGCCTGGTCGCGGGTCTGGCCAAAGTGTGGCGAGACCAAATTGGGCGTAAACCGAGTGCTTACGTCGGAGGTAAAGGGAAATATGACACCTTCATCGATTTTGTTAACGACTGCACTTATCTGCTAAATGAAGAAGATATAAGTTCCGAATCAATTAAGGACGTTCTTAAGGAGATGAATAAAAGAGAACAAAATATCGAGCAGACTTTATAGGCTGAACATTTCAATACCCACCCTGTTTTCGGGTGAGATAACAGATGGTTTTCGGTCCTTATTTCACCTTCACGCCAAATTGCAACTCCCACAAACTAACCCCAACGCTGCGAGTTAAGCAGTAATTATTGTTAAACAAATAGGGGTTTTTTTTATGCTAGTAAGATTGAGAGAATTTGCAGAAAGATGGCCAGAAAATGGTTCTGAAGCTTCACTTAGATTTGAAATATTCAACGCAGCAACCAACGGATTGGACGATGTCGGCGCAATCGTTCGTAAAGGTAGGTCCGTATATATAAATGAAGCGAGATATTTTCAATGGGCGGGCCTGAGTACAGAAGAATATTACCGCGATGCTGAAATGAAGGAACGCGCAGCCCTGCAATTGAAGGCGGGTTAAGCCATGAGCCAGGAATTGAAACGCCGATCCACAGCCTTGGATCGGCGCAGGGAATGTGTCTCTTGCCAAATTCGAATCACGAAATCTGACGGCGGATATTGTCGCAAATGCTGGTTGTATATTCAAGGTTTCCGGTTCAACAAAGCAGCTAAGAAATTGTTTTGTAAGGGGGCTGTGCTGTGAAAAAGCTACCACCGTACGGGAAAGAACTTGCAGAGCGCCAGAGATTCAAAAATTGTCCGGATTTGGTCGCTGTTTGCTTCGGCGCTGACTCTTGGGATCGCGCAAAAGAGCGGAATGATTCTGGTCAGGATTTTGTCGCAGTCGTACATCCTGCCGGTAAAGACCCAAAGGATTTTAAGTGGCCAGTTCAGCATTGCCGCTGCGTCGTTGAGTGGTCCTTGGGGCCTTCAAGAGAGCAAGTACTTAGTCTCGTTAGATGTTTGATAAATTCTCGCGCCGAGTCTGTAACGGTCGTCCCACTTTTCGAAGATTTCGATACGCCCATTGTCCGATACCGCACAGAGAAACCCACTGGCGAACGGTGGGTTGACGACAGAGAATCGATTCAAAAATATATTCCGCTAACAAGTCAAGAGGCGGTCGCAAATGAGTAGCAAAATTAGAGCGCCTATAGAGATACCGGTTGATTGTGACACGCCAAAATTAAAAACCGTAATTCAGTTTAATGGCGAAAAAATAAAGTTAACAGACAGTGACGACAAGAAAAAATCTCAATCGACTTTACTCGTTGAAATAGGGAGCGAATCAAAATTATTTCATGATAGGAATAATGATGCCTACGCAGAAATATCTACGCTAGATATAAAAACGACACTCCCAATACGGAGTAGAGATTTTCGGGAACACTTGGGCCGCAGGCTTTATTCGCTGACGCAAAAAGGCGCTAATGCAAAGTCAATAACCGATGCAATAAGCACACTTGAGGCGCGGGCCAAAATTGACGGCGAGGAAATGGAGGTGTGCATCCGAACGCACAAAAACGATCAAGGCATTTTTATAGATATGGGCGATACTGATCGTCGCGTTATTCACATTGACAAAAAAGGTTGGAGATACACGTCAAATGCGCCTGTAAAATTCGTAAAAAAACGGGGGATGATCGCGTTTCCGAGTGTAGGTACACTCGGAGGAAACTTAAGTATTCTCAAAAAATATATAAATGTTGACGATGATGACTTCTCTTTGATCATGGGTTGGATCCTATGCGCTATTTCATCAGTAAAACCATATCCGGTACTAATCATGATGGGCGACCAGGGGAGTGGAAAAACTACCGCTTGCCGAGTAATTCGATCTTTAGTCGATCCTAGCAGCGTGAAACTTAGAAGTCAGCCAAAAGATACCCGAGATTTACTCGTATCCGCAGCAAATACTCATGTGATTGCATTGGACAATTTAAGCGGCTTGTCGAATGAAATGTCAGACAATTTATGCAGGCTGAGTACTGGCGGGGGGTTTGATATGAGGTCTTTATATACAGATAACGAGCAAGTTTTAATAGACATTCAAAAGCCGATCATCGTCAACGGTATCACGGATATAGCTTCTCGCCCCGATTTAGCGGAACGGTCTCTAATTGTCACCATGCGGCCAATTAACCCAAGCATAAGGCAAACCGAGGCGCAATTCGAGCGTGATTTTAATAGAGATTTTCCTGCTATTTTAACGGGCTTATTTGATTGCATTTCTTTGGGCCTTAAAAACTTCGATAAAGTTATATTAAAACGCTTGCCACGAATGGCTGACGCTGCAACATGGGTCACTGCCTGTGAAATCGGTATGGGCTGCGAAGGTAATTTCATAAGATCGCATTCTAAAAACCAGGACGAAGCTTCATTGTTAACAGTCGAGGGGTCGCCGGTCGGTTCTGCAATTGTCACGCTCGTGACGTTTGTGACACATGAGTCCTTGTTTTATAAGCCAGCGTTCATGTCAGATGACGATACCGGTACGCAAACCTGGCACGGTTCACCGACGGAATTAATGAAAATGCTGTCTGCTGTTGCAGGAGACGCACAAGCAAGATCGCGGGCTTGGCCAGCGTCACACAAGGGACTAAAAAATGTAATCACCAGGCTGAAACCTAACCTTAAAAAACTGGGAATAAATATTAAATATGAGCGTACGCGATCATCGAGGATATATATTATAGAAACTTCCAGGATTTAAGCGTCACAACCGTCACAACCGTCACGCAATACGCTACAAGCCAGTAATGACGCGGGATTCAGACGTGACACATAAAACGGGCTATCCGTCACGCATGTGTCACGGTGTGACACATACGAATTCTAAGTGTCACCCTTCCAGGCCAGTAACCACGGGGGCTGTGACACATGTGACGGTTGTGACGCTTAAATCCCAAGATTTCTAAAAACCACGAGGACACAAAAATGACAGCACAAATAGCATTACCCGGACGAGTTTTCCCGAGACTGTGACAATATATCTAGTTAAAAATTTCTGGTCGGTAAATCCAAAGTATGAATAATTATCCACTGGTTATCCACACATGATCATACAACCACTGTAAATAAACACATGTGTATCCCAACACTGTCTATCCATCCACCAGCGCCTATCTAAAGCCATATACAACAAGGCTTCTATTAACATCACCCTTTGCTGTGCCTACGTCTAAAATAGCGTTAAAATAGGGGCTATGGATATATTTACATGTACGGCTGTCAAATGGATAACTGTACATAAAAAATATTGAAAATTTTACCAACACGTCCAACAAAAAAATCATGGAAATATCAGAAATTTTATTGAATAAGCAATCCAGGTATTCCGAACTCACACAGGAGTATTCCGACGCACAGGAACGCACCAGCGAACTCGAATCAAACTTGCTAGACGTTAGTGCCAGTTTGTACCAGGCCCATGTTCAGTTCACGATTAGTCCAACGGACGAAGCGCTTAAGGGTTCTCTGGCCGCGCTGACCTCTGAAAAAGAGGCCTTAACCCAATCGGTTGAGCAATCCAGGAAGGCGGAGAAATACATCAAGAGCGCACTTCGTCAGTTGGAGGTTGAAATCAGGGATAGTCAGCACCAAGAACGGGAAACGAGTCGGGGCATGCTTCGGCCTATCGTCGAAAAGGAGTTAGCGGGAGCCACATCCAAGGCCCGAGAGGAATTTGCAAATTACTTGGTTCTGATTGCAGCACAGCATGGTGCTTTAACCAGCAATATCGACACAAATGCAGGCCCAGTGATGGCGATATTCAAACGGTCGGACGAATTGAATGCTGCGATTATTGAGGCAATTCAACGGTTTCGAGACCGGAACGGTGGCTTGCCTGGGATTCAATTATGACGATAGACCATGATATAGATTTGGCTGAAATGGATAGGCAGATCCATGGCCTCACCGAAGTTCTGATGAGCCCGAACAAGTTCAGCGTTCCGATACACGCACGCCAGGGCCTCAATGAGCGACTTATAAGGATGGTTTCAGCACGTAAAAACTATCTTGAGCATGATTATGTCCCTTACGAGGCCAACGAATCACCCGAGACATTTGTTGAACCGCTCCTGATTGACAATTTCAAAACGAAAGATGAGTTACAGACAAAGCTTTCTGAATTGGACACCGAACTGAAGAACCCGGAGAGGCCTTTTCCTGAACAAAAACGTCAGGCGATCCTGGAACAGCGGACAGAGCTGATCGCTAAACACAAGCAGCTTGGTGACGCTGAAAACTTGCAACTGGCTTGAATTTTATAGGTTAAATAGACTACCCACATCATATTGGAAATGATTTAAGTGACTGAAAAAAAACGCGCAAAAGCGATACCTCCCCTTGTCACGCCAACAAATATCCGGAAAGAAATGGTCAGCGTTTACAGGGACATGCGGTTAAAAAAGATAGAATCCCAGGACGGAACTCGATTCGTGTTCGTACTGAATGCGATACTGACTGCATTTCGTGATTGTGAGGTTGAGGAAAAAATCCGAGAATTAGAGTTGCTGATAAATAATCCAACGCAGGCTGAAAGCGTACAGCCCGACCCAACTCTGAACAAAGCAAATGCGCCTGCATTGCCTTGCCACGTCAAAGACGCCACCTAAACACCCACCTATATACTTATATAAGAATTACAGGCACATATGTTACTGTATAACGGTGCTAACTAATCAACTCCGAAAAATAGCCTGTCCTCGTTTACCCGGCCCAGTGTCGGGTTTTTTTTTGTAATCGTCCCGCTGTGAACACAGACAAAATCGCATGGAAATTAAACAAATATGGAGCCCCGGTTGGAGCCCCGAGAAAACTACAAGTGGAGTAAATATTGTAAGTTGCTGATTATATTGGTCGGGGTGAGAGGATTTGAACCTCCGGCCCCTGCCTCCCGAAGGCAGTGCTCTACCAAGCTGAGCTACACCCCGACATCTTTAAAAACGAACTACTAAGAGCATGGAAGCTCTTTGCTTCCTGTCCATTATTTGTCCGTTTAGTACTCTTTAATCTCGAACACGGGTGGACAGATGGTTTTTATCATAGAACATCCTATAAGGCCTGCGGATGATTATACGCCGCAAAGGATTTCCAACCAAATCAAAAGTTTTTGCAAGAATGCCTTCCGAAGTAGACGGTTCCAGAAATCTTCACATTAATACACCAGACAGAGAGAACGACAATTAGACGCCGACGCGAATGAACGTGGGTAAGGATACTTCCTGCAAACGACTGATGGCAGTTGGAATCAAAGGAGCGAGGTCTTCTATGCGTAGTTTGTTTACATGAAGGACGATAACCGAAACAGGAAGTGATTGCTGATTTTGCTGATACGCCATGTTCTTGTCTGCAGAGATTACAGCATCGTATCCGTGCGATTCAGCGAGCGTCAATAGTTCGCCATTTTTTACTCCATCCCAGCCCTGACTCTGCACTGTATGCACGATGAAGTTTTCCGGGAAGTGTCTCGCTAATTTGCGAGGCATCTGTTCATCAAGCAGCAGCTTCATCAGCTCCCGTCAGATTCTCGCGTGCGATCTCCAGCAGACCTACTGCCTGCTCTCGCTTAACGCTCGGAAAATCGTCGAGAAATTCTTCGAGACTGTCACCCGCCTCAAGGTAATCGAAGATAGCTTTAACCGGGACTCTGGTGCCCTTGAATACGGGAGTTCCGCCCAAAATTTCTGGATCGCGATAGATGATGGATTGTGTCATAATTTATACCTCCGCAAGGAGAATGCCCCACAAAAACATGAAGGGCCAATTGGAAAGACTAATAAGTTATTTTCCAGATCGAACTATCTTACCTTTCGTTAGCCTCATTTGGCAAAGATCACGAGCTACGATGATTTATCTGAATTGGTTAATATGTAAATCGCTCATGACATAATGTATCCAGATAACACAAATGTAAACTAAAGGGCTACTCCTGGCACATTAGAGACGGTCACAACGCTAGATTATTGATCGATTGAACGTCCGCTACAAGCATAGCTGGCCGAATCAACGTTGATGACGTTTGATTGGATTGCTTTCCTGCAGTTTCCTTGAATAGTATCTGTTGATATTACAATCGGCAACAACCTTATTGTATTCGCGATGTTGTCCAAGATTTGTTCAAGAATTTTGCTTATAAACCGAGACGTAGTAGGAAGTATCCAGCAAGGAGACGTTCCCGTCGTGAGTGGACACATAGTGGATATCTAAAAAAAGAAATCAATAAAAACAGACACTTAAGTATGGTAAAATATCCTCCCGAAGGCAGCGGTGAATAGGAAAAATAAACGCCCTTTTTGATCCTATTGGAATGTACTAAACGATCTGAAAGTTGTCAATTCCAATGTTGATCCCCTAAAAATCTACTATTTTGGAAGTCGAAGTAGACAATGTGGCAGTGACTACGACCCATTATGGCGCTTCGGGGGGATGATGGCCAAAGGGGCGGGTCGGCTCGGGAATTGAACCGGAATGAATCGGGGTATCGG
>Ga0114933_10004644_pt1 | contig 12751 bp, 8 predicted proteins | sample 4SBtaG_FD_89691 | JGI IMG/M metagenome (GOLD analysis project Ga0114933, IMG submission 89691) | Deep subsurface microbial communities from Kolumbo volcano to uncover new lineages of life (NeLLi) - 4SBTROV12_W25 metaG | ecosystem: Environmental > Aquatic > Marine > Volcanic | place: Kolumbo...
AATCAGATGGTAGTTTTGTTAAATTACCCGCAACTGTTGCAGTAATTACAAATATTGACCCTGAACATATGGAATTTTACGGTGACTTTGATTCAGTTAGAAAAGCATATCGTAATTTTGTAGAAAGTATTCCATTCTATGGTTTTGCAACGTTATGCATTGACCATCCTGAGGTTCAGGCTCTAATAGGAAAAGTATGGGATAGGCGTATAGTAACTTATGGGCTTAGCCCACAAGCTGATATTCGTGCCTCTAATATCTCAAGTGATGCGTTTGGCTCAGTGTTTAATGTCTCAATAACAGATCGTAATAAAAAAACTTCAAATATTCTTGAAAAAGTAAGACTCCCAATGCTTGGGACACATAATGTTCTTAATGCCCTTGCTGCAATCTCAATCGCTCATGAGATGGGCATTGACCACAAAATAATTTGTAGCGCTTTGAATGAATTTTCAGGAGTAAAACGCAGGTTTACTCGCACTGGAACAATTGATGGGATAGTGGTTATTGATGATTATGGACATCACCCTGTCGAAATCAGTGCCGTACTTGAATCTGCGAGGGGAGCATATAAAGGAAAAATTGTAGCCGTTGTACAACCACATAGATTTAGTAGACTAAAAAACTTATTTGAGGATTTCTGTGCTTGTTTTAATGATGCAGACATAGTTGTAGTAAGCGATGTTTATGCTGCTGGAGAAGCACCTGAGCTAGGGGTAAATAGAGATTCTTTGATTGAGGGTCTTAGAGCAAGAGGTCATAAAAATGTCATTGGGTTGGATCAACCCACTAAACTTGCAGAACTTATTAATCCATTTTTAAAACCTGGCGACATAGTGGTTTGTCTTGGAGCTGGGAGCATAACACAATGGGCAAATGACCTACCGAATGCTTTAGCTAGATTGCGAAATAGCGATGATATTAATGCAAAACAAGCTGTGGCCGGGGATCCAGAATGAGTAGTTCAAAAATAGATAACTTCCTTAAATATACCCCCCCACTTAGAGGACGAGTAACAAGACGTGCTGAAATTTCCAATAGTACTTGGTTCCGTACAGGAGGGTGTGCTGAGTTTTTGTTTAAACCAAAAGATTACACTGACCTATCAAATTTCTTAAATTCAAAACCAAAGAGCCTAGAACATACAATACTAGGCGTAGGCTCAAATGTTTTGGTTCGCGACGGGGGAATTCCAGGAGTAACTATAAAATTGCGTAGAGGTTTTTCTCATATATCTATTGAGGAAAATCATGGGGAAATAATAATTAATGTAGGCGCAGCAACTCTGGATAGTAATGTAGCAAAGATAGCCGCAGATAGCGGTTTAGAGGGCTTAGAGTTTCTATCCGGGGTTCCAGGCACTATCGGAGGTGCTTTACGTATGAATGCAGGTGCATTTGGCAGAGAAATGTCTGATATAGTGGTATCAGCAATAGTATTAACATCTGATGGCTCGAAAAAATTTCTATTAAATAAAGACTTAGGCTTTGAATACAGAAAATGCTCATTACCAAAAGACTGGATATTTATAGGGGCAACGCTATGCGCACATAAAGGTGATCCTAAAGTTATAGCCAAAAAAATGTCTCAAATTTCAGAATACCGCATGAGCTCGCAACCTATTCGTGCCCGTACTGGTGGTAGTACTTTTAAAAATCCGAATGGTCAAAAGGCTTGGAAACTTATTGAAGATGCTGGGTGTAGGGGTTTGCAAGTTGGTGAAGCTGAAATTTCTAAAAAACACTGTAATTTTATAATAAATAAAAATAATGCAACTGCTTCAGATATTGAGGACTTAGGGGAAGAAGTTCGCGCTCGAGTTGAGAGTAATTCTGGAATTAAACTTGAGTGGGAAATAAAACGAATTGGCAATAGAATCGAATCTTTTAGCGAGGCTGGATAGCAATGGCTGATAACCTACCCCACATAGCAGTCTTGATGGGAGGACAATCAGCTGAAAGAGATGTTTCTCTGATGACAGGAAATGCCGTCAAAGATGCTTTATTATTCGAAGGCTATAAAACAACCACTATAGATGCATGTAGCGACTTACCAAGAAAAATACAAAAAGTTAAACCTGATATAATTTTTAATGCCCTACATGGTCGTTGGGGGGAAGACGGTTGTGTTCAGGGCTTTCTAGAACTTTTGGGCATACCTTATACCCACTCAGGGGTTTTAGCTTCAGCAGTTGCAATGAATAAACCACTAGCTAACAGAATTTTTTCAGCAGCAGGAATACTCTGCCCAGAGGGTAATGTAGTTAAAAGGAATAACGTAATAGCAGGAAAAACGATAGCTCCACCGTTTGTGGTAAAGCCAATTAATGAGGGTTCCAGTGTAGGTGTAATTATTGTTTTTGATGAGAGCGACTTGACGCCCCTTAAAAGCCCAGATTGGAAATGGGGAGATGAAGTATTAATAGAACGTTATATTCCTGGACGTGACATACAAGTTGCTGTTATGGGGGGGGAAGCACTAGGTGCAATTGAGATTCGTCCTAATGGTAGGTTTTATGATTACGAGTCAAAATATACTGCTGGTAAAGCTATACATATTATGCCAGCGCCAATTCATTCTAATGCTTATGAAGAAGCTCTAAATATGGCAATTCTAGCTCATAGGTCCCTTGGTTGTCGCGGAGTGACCCGTGCAGACTTAAGGTATGATGACAGTGAAGGGGAACCAGGTAAATTATATATTCTAGAGATTAATACCCAACCTGGATTAACACCTTTTTCATTAGTTCCTGAGATCGCAGCTGATTATGGAATGAGTTTTAATAAACTAATTTGCTGGATGGTTGAGGAGGCAAGATGCGACAACTAAGTTTTGATGACCGCCTCCATAATGAGACTCAACAAGTCCAAACTAATAAACGGAGAATTATTTGGTCTGCCCTAAGAAAGAAGCTTAAGCTTCATAGACGGTCTTTATCCATTTTCTTAATTATAGCCATTATAGCCCTTGGTCTAGGTACTTGGCTTAGTCAACCAGGAACTATCACCCTAATAGATCATAAATTTTATACTAGTACACAAAAATTATCTGTCTTACTGGGTCTTAAAGTAAATAATGTATATGCAGAGGGCAGATCAAAAACAAAATTAAATGATCTGCTAAAAGCAATTAATGTAAAACGTGGAGATCCAATAATTAACTTCGACGTCGCGGAAGCAAAGGTTAGAGTTGAATCCTTAGGCTGGGTTAGCACGGCTCATATTACACGAAACCTTCCAGATAGCATCCACGTTAGGATTACTGAAAGAAAGCCATTTGCCTTATGGCAAAATAAAGGAAAAATTGTTCTTATTGACCGCAATGGTGCAATCATCTCTGATTCACAAGCACAAAATTTTAACCACCTGCCTCGTATTGTAGGTCAAGACGCAAGAGAAACGGCACCTAGGTTATTCGAATCATTGGCTGAAGAACCAAAACTATATAACCGAGTATTAGCTGCAGTTCGCGTGGGTAAAAGGCGCTGGGACATAGTTTTTTAGGGGGGTCTAAGGGTTCATCTTCCAGAAAAAAACTTACGCAATGCTTGGTCACGCTTAGCAATTGCAAACGTTGAAAACAATTTTTTTGATAGTGATATCACACTTATAGATCTCAGATTACCAGATAGAATGATCCTGCGTATTAATAAAAATACAATCAATAATGGAGAAACGACTTAATGGGCAAACGATGACTCAAACTATTGCAGTCCTTGATGCCGGTACTACCAGAGTAACCTGCTTTATCGCAGAACTTAATGTAGGCGGTGAAATACAAATCACTGGCATTGGGCATGAAGTAGCATCTGGGATAAGTAAGGGCACTATTGTGGATATGGATTCTGCATCTAATGCAATACGTAGATCCGTGCATAGAGCAGAAACTATGGCAGGGACAAGAGTTGATTCTGTTTTTGCAGGATTATCTGGAAATGCAGTCAGTTCTGCTTACGCTAGCGCATCTATTAAAGTAAAAGGGCGAATGATTGATGATGAGGATATTCAAAATGCATTTGATTCAGCTGGTCTTGATCAGGGCGTATTAGACCAAGCACTCCTTCACGCGATCCCAATTAGCTTTGATTTAGACAATGTTTCAGGAATACGTGACCCTCGAGGAATGCAAGGTAGCGAACTATCAATTCGGTTACATTTAGTAAGTGTGGCAGATAGTGGATTAAGAAATTTAATTGCCTGCGTTAACCGTTGTGACTTAACGGTTACTGCCCCAGTAAATAGTGCATATGCAGCTGGCTTAGCCTGCCTTGTGCAAGATGAAATGGATCTTGGCGTTACTCTAATTGACCTAGGTGGGGGGACAACAAACATCTCAACATTCTCTGAAGGCGAGCTAACTTGGGTTACTTCTATTCCTATTGGTGCACAACACATAACAAATGATATTGCGAAAGGTCTATCAACACCAGTTGCAAGTGCAGAACGCATGAAACGGTTTTTTGCAGATGCAATAGGAGGATCTCCAGATGATAGAGAAATGGTTGAGGTTCCCATGCTTGGTGAAACGGATTCATCTGCAGTTAAACAAATACCAAGAGCACTTCTTGCAGGCATAGTTAGACCTAGACTTGAAGAAACATTTGAAATAGTACGGGATGTTCTCGACCAATCCCCAGCTGTTTCACTTACTGACCGTAGAGTGGTCCTAACAGGAGGTGGAAGTGAATTAGCAGGAGTCGCTGATCTTGCCAGCCAAGTTATGGATAAGCAAGTAAGATTAGCTAAACCACTTCCTATACCAGGTCTTGCTGAAGCAGCTGCTGGGCCAGATTGTGCCACTACTGCAGGCCTATTGATTTACGCTGCTACTAAACATAGCGCAAGCAACAGCCGACCGTCACATGGGCGCCCACCCCCTTGGATAACAGAAACAGCAATAGGAAGGATTGGTCAATGGCTAAGACAAAATTTCTAAAACCCCCCTCACATGCCGCCGTTGCAGGTGAAGGCGGGGAAACCGCATGGGAGATAACGGCAATCACGCTTTTAACGTTCGTTTCTGGAGGTTCTCATGACTATTGATTTTAAACCACAGTCTCTTGATGAAGCAAAACCACAAATTACCGTATTCGGTGTAGGCGGAGCAGGTGGTAATGCAGTAAACAATATGATTAATGGAAAATTAGAAGGAGTTGATTTTGTAGTAGCAAATACTGACTCACAATCACTTGTACAATCACTTGCAGAGCATAGGGTTCAACTTGGTGTTAATATCACTAATGGTCTTGGTGCAGGAGCTAGGCCAGATATTGGAAAAGTTGCAGCAGAAGAAGCCCTCGATGACATACAAAGGTACCTTGATGGCAACAATATGGTGTTTATTGCTGCAGGTATGGGTGGTGGAACTGGTACTGGTGCTGCACCTGTAATAGCTAGAGCAGCTAGAGAACAAGGTATCCTAACAGTTGGAGTAGTAACAAAACCATTCCAATTTGAAGGGCTCCAAAGAATGACTTTAGCTGACTCGGGTATCCAGGAGTTACAAAGCTATGTAGATACCCTAATTGTAATTCCAAATCAGAACCTTTTTAGGATAGCAAATGAACACACTGGGTTTGCTGAAGCATTTAAATTAGCAGATGATGTTCTTCATGCCGGAGTAAGAGGAGTTACCGATTTAATGATTAATCCTGGACTCATAAACCTTGATTTTGCCGATATAAGAACAGTTATGGGTGAAATGGGGAAAGCAATGATGGGCACAGGAGAGGCAGAAGGTGCAACGCGAGCTGTAGAGGCCGCCGAAGCAGCAATTAACAACCCATTACTAGATAACGCATCTATTGAGGGAGCTCAAGGCGTACTGATAAATATTACAGGGTCAACAGATATGACTCTACATGAAGTAGATGAAGCTGCCACACGAATCTGTCGCGAAGTTGATGAACATGCCAACATAATCTTCGGCACAAGTATAGATGAAAGTCTTGATGGCTCGATGCGCGTAGCTGTGATAGCTACAGGAATTGATGCTGATACTGTTCGAGCTCCAGTTCCAGGAGTCCCAGATAACGTTCATATTCTGGGTATCTCATCCACTAGTAGCACAGGAACTGGACCAAGTGCGGAACAATCGACTCAAGAAGTTAAATTAGAGGAAAATTACAACACTGAAAATAATACTAAAACTTATGAAGATTCCTCTATAAAAGAACCTTTAGCTACTACTGAGAAAAATTTAAATATAACAGAGCAAAATAAAGAAGAAGAAGAAGAAAATAACAAACTTTATACAAACGACTTAATCCCTGAAGAGAGGGTTACGCCAACTAAAAGTAAAAGCGTATCTGCTTCAGTTGGTGGCGGAGTAGCTGCAAAAGCAACTATCTCAAGCATTAAGCCTCAAACACAAGCGTATATTCCAAATCATACGCGGAAATTAGAACAAGCAAATCAAACTGAGGCTGCTTTTATTCCTCCTGCTCCTGTAGACCCTGAAGTGCCTGACCTTGAAATATCAGAGACAAAATCTGTAGATATTATTTCAGAAGCAGATTTATTGAATGCAGGTAAGACAACTAAACGACGTGCACCATCTCTTTTTGAAAGGATGACAGGAACGGGACGTGCGAGGCATGAAGCAGATCTGACAACTCAACAAATAAATCCATCTAATGAAACATCAAGAAAAAAAGAAAAACAAAAAATTAAGAGTGAAATAAAAACTTCAGAACCAAAACTTGAAATCACCAAAAAGGCAGAAAACACTATTACAATTACCGAACAAGTATCAGAAGAAGATGATCCACTTGAAATTCCAGCATTTCTCAGGAGGCAAGCAAATTAAGAAAAAACATACAGAAAAAGACGTAACATTTTGTAACAAAGCGTGATTTGTGTATCCCAGAGTGTCCTGCTAACAACACTCTGGGAGAGTTAGACTCGATTCGGTTCTACACACAATTGCTACTTTGTATTAGCAAAAATATGTCTCTAACTGAATCAAAGTGTCAAAAACTTTCTCAATTATGACGTTGAAAGCATAACTAAGAGAAGGCAACTTTATAAGTGACCCATTCAGGCAATTCTGGTGACCAATCAACTCAGTTCCAGACTACTCTAAGCAAACCTATAAGTTGCTCAGGTATAGGTATACATTCTAATGCCAACGTCTCACTTACTATTTCTCCAGCTCATGCAAATACAGGTATTGTATTTAAGCGCATAGATCTTGGTACAAACGCTATAATTCCAGCTTTAGCTCAAAACGTTATAGATACTAAACTTTGCACAGTCTTAGGAAGACCTGGATACGGAGAACAGTTAAGAGTTGCAACAGTTGAGCATCTCATGGCAGCACTATTTGGTGCAGGTATTGATAACGCCCTTATAGAAATAGATGGTGCAGAAGTTCCAGTAATGGATGGAAGTGCCGCACAGTTTTTGTTTCTTCTAGAATGTGCTGGAAAACGCACTTTGGATATACCACGAAAAGTAATAGAAATTACTGAAGAGATTTTGATCAAGGATGGTAATCGAATAGCCCGGATAACTCCTTCAGATCATTTTAGCATAACATGTACAATTGATTTTGATCACCAACTAATTGGCAACCAAATTGTTCATTATTCAGATAGGGGTGATTTTAAAAGTGAATTGAGTAGTGCTAGAACCTTTTGCCTTGAATCTGAGGTGCTAAAAATGAGAGCAGCAGGACTCGCATTAGGTGGGTCACTTAGTAATGCGGTAGTATTTTCTGACAATAAGGTTTTGAATAAGGGTGGACTAAGATTCCAAGATGAACCAGCACGACATAAAGCTCTTGATTTAATTGGGGATCTATTTCTAGCAGGCGTACCTATTATTGGACACGTTGAAACTCTGCGGGCAGGACACACGATGAATCATCAACTTGTTAGTGCTATTTTGCAAAAGGAAAATTCTTGGCGCCTAATTGACTGCCCTAAAATTAATATAGAGCCTGACCTTCCTATTGAAGCAGCTGCAAGCGTAGCATAGAAACCCTTCCATAAAAGACTTCAAATAAATAATTATACTTGGGTGACTGGTAGTGGATCATCCAAGTGTTATAATTTTATTTTAAATGTAATAAGCTGCAACATGTAAGCTTATTAAATAACCTTGAACTAGGGTCATTAATATGGTCGCGCACAAAATTAGAAATCTAAACAAAATTTTTTGTGGTAGGTCTCTCCTAGGTTTATTAGCTCTAACAATATTTTTTTTAGCAACTTCATGTTCTACAAAAGATAATACAGACTATGTCGAAAGGTCTGTTGAACAAATCTATAACGCGGCTATGGATTTAATGTATTCAGGTGACTATGAACTGGCAGCAGAGCAGTTTGATGAAGTTGAACGCCAACATCCTTACTCAACATGGGCAACTAAAGCACAAATCATGTCAGCTTATAATCATTACCAAACTAGTTCATATGACGAAGCTATAATTGCAGCAGAAAGATTTATAGAGTTACATCCTGGGAATAAAGATGCTGGATATGCTCACTATCTTATAGCTGTATCCTATTATGAGCAAATTTCTGATGTGGGTCGTGATCAACGTATTACTCAACTTGCATTAATATCTCTCGATGAAGTTGTAAGACGTTTTCCTGGAACTTCATATGCCAGAGATGCCAAGCTTAAAACTGACCTAGCTCGTGATCATCTTGCAGGTAAAGAGATGTCAATTGGGCGTTATTATTTAAAACAAGGGCATTTTGTTGCTGCTCTTAATCGTTTTAGGAATGTTGTTGAACGCTATCAAACTACTAGTCATGTACCTGAAGCATTACATAGGCTTGTAGAGTCTTATCTTTCCCTAGGAGTTTCGAATGAAGCACAAGCTGCTGCAGCTGTCTTAGGCTATAACTATCCAGGTAGCAAATGGTACAGAGACTCGTACGGACTTTTAGCAGAAAAAGACTTACGTCCAGAAAAAAATGATAAATCGTGGATTAACAAAGCTTTTAATGCCGTTTTCTAGAAATAAGCCATATACTAAAGAATTATAATGCTACGCCATTTAAATATTCAAAATTTGATATTAATAGATTCACTTGACCTGACCTTTGATAATGGACTCTGTGTTCTAACTGGGGAGACTGGAGCGGGTAAATCTATTTTGCTTGATGCACTTGGGTGTGTATTAGGTGCCCGTACAAATATTGGAATAATAAAAGATAATTCTCTACCAACAAGTGTGACAGCTGGTTTTGAAATATCACCGGAACATCCTGTGCAAAAGGTTATTTCTGAACATGGTGTAACTCTAGATGGAAAAAATTTACTGTTAAAACGGATTATAAATAAATCTGGCAAATCTCGATCATTTATTAATGATCAGCCCATAACAGTAGCATTTTTACGTCATGTAGGCGAAAAGCTTGTTGAAATTGAAAGCCAGTCTGGAAATATTGGTATTCTTAACCCAACAACACACATGGATATTTTAGACAAGTTTGGAAATTATAAAGAAACTCTATTAATAGCATCCAAAAAGTATAAAGATTGGCAAAAGAAATCTGCAAAACTTCAAACAACATTAACTGAACTGGATTCAGCAAAAAATAACGAGGAATTTTTGCACCATGTCACCTCAGAGCTCGAGGTCCTAAGCCCGCAAAATGGTGAGGTAGAAAAACTCGATGCAGAACGTGTGAGATTAAGACATGGTCATAAAGTCATAGAGGAACTTAAAAAGGCATCATCAGAATTTTCTGGTGAAAGAGGAATTATATCCAAGTTACAAACTACAATTAAGTCTATGGAGCGAATAGCTAACATGACACCAGACACAGCAAATGCTTGTTTAGCTCCGCTTAACCAAAGTCTGTTTGAAGCTATGGAAGCTGAAGACCAACTCTCACTATGGCTCCAAAAGATAGATTTAAACCCAGAAAGCCTTGAAAAGGTTGAAGAAAGACTATTTGCCCTGCGTGCAACTGCTCGTAAACATAATGTAAGCCCAGATGAACTCCAAAAATTATACTATGACCTTAGCACTCAGCTAGAAACTATTAAGAAAGGAAAGGTAGCAATTAACTCCCTTAAAAAAGAGGAAGAGACCTCAAGGGGTGTCTATAATAATGCAGCGGAGTCCCTCAGTAAAAAACGCATAATTGCCGCTAAAAAGCTAGATTCTGCTATTAAATCTGAATTGCCATCTTTAAAACTAGGGAAAGCCCTTTTTAAAACTGTAATAGAAACGGTTAATGACGGTCTACCGCATATTAATGGAATAGACTCGATACGTTTCAAAATTAAAACTAATACCAGTAGTCATTTTGGTCCACTTGATCAAATATCTTCTGGAGGAGAGCGTTCGCGCTTCTTACTAGCACTCAAGGTTTGCCTTGCTGATAATGGTGATATGCGATCCCTAATATTTGACGAAATTGATAATGGTGTTGGCGGAGCTGTAGCAGATGCTATAGGTAAGCGGTTAGCTGAACTATCAAATTCACAACAAGTGATAGTTGTAACCCATTCACCTCAAGTTGCGGCAAGAGCAAAACAACATTTTGTTGTAACCAAGGTAGATGAAAACGGTTCAACTGAAACAACTGTAGACCTTGTAGAAGATAAAGATAGACAGGAAGAAATTGCCAGAATGCTCTCAGGCGCAAGCGTTACTGAAGAAGCTCGTGCTGCAGCTAAAAGTTTAATAAATGGCGCATTAAAATGATTGAAAAGAATCCTCGTAAGGTGCCTGTAAAATTACTTACTGAATCAGAAGCTAAAGAAGAACTTTATTCTCTTGCCAAAGAGATAAAATACAATGATCAACTATATTATAATCACTCTAAACCAGAAATAAGTGATTATGAATATGACCAACTAAGAAGAAGAAACGCCGAAATAGAAGCTCGTTTCGATAATTTAACTCTTTCTTCAAGCCCATCTTTTAGCATTGGTGCCCCACCATCAAAAGGTTTTAAGAAAGTAAAGCATGCGCGTACAATGCTATCATTAGCTAATGCATTTTCATCAGAAGACATGAATGATTTTACGAATCGAATTAGAAAGTTTTTAGGGCTTAGTGAAAGAACCATAATACCTCTAATTGGGGAACCTAAAATAGATGGACTTTCTGCCTCACTAAAATATGAAAGAGGTAAGTTAGTTATTGCCGCAACCCGTGGGGACGGTATTATGGGAGAAAATGTTACTGCAAACGCACTCACTATAAAGGATATCCCTAGAAAACTCTCAGGAAAAAACCTGCCGGAAATTATTGAGATACGTGGTGAAGTCTATATGAAAATTTCTGACTTTCACGAACTAAATCAATACAGAAAAAAAGATGGCGAAAAACTTTTTGTAAACCCTCGTAATGCTGCATCAGGTGCATTCAGACAGCTGGATTCAGAGATGACGGCCAGCAGGAAACTCAATTTCTTTGCCTATGGCTATGGTAAAACCAGCAAGCCATTTCCTACTTATCATCAAAACTTTATAGATAAATTAAAAAATTGGGGATTCCAAGTGAACCCAATGACAGCAAGATGTGAAAATTCTGAAGATGTAAAAAAATTATACCAATCTATTAGTGAGATAAGGGAAACCTTAGATTATGATATTGATGGAGTTGTTTTTAAAGTTGATGATATTGAATGGCAAAACCGCCTAGGTGCCGCAGGACGTGAGCCGCGCTGGGCAATTGCTTGGAAATTCCCGGCAGCACAAGCAACAACTACTCTTCAAAAGATTACTATTCAAGTTGGTCGGACAGGTACATTAACTCCTGTTGCACATCTTAAACCCGTCCATGTAGGTGGAGTTAATGTTAGTCGTGCAAGTCTCCACAACGAAGATGAAATTATACGAAAAGATATTCGTGAAGGAGATAGCGTAGTTGTTCAACGTGCGGGAGATGTAATACCTCAGATTGTCTATGTTCTTAAACAAAAAAGATCAGAACAAAGCGCTCCTTTTAACTTTCCAACTAATTGTCCTGAGTGTGGCAATGCCGCTATTAGGTCGGATAAAGAAGCTGCAAGAAGATGTATAGGAGGTTTAGTTTGTCCTGCCCAAGCGGTCGAACACTTGAAGCATTTTGTTAGTCGTGATGCTCTTGACATAGAAGGTTTAGGCGAAAAACAAATAAAATTATTTTGGGATGCTGGAAGACTAAAAAAACCAAGTGATATTTTTAAATTAAAGAAACAGGAAGAGTATGCCACAACTCCTTTAACTAATTATGATGGTTGGGGCGAAAAATCTGTAAAAAATTTATTTATAGCAATTGAAAAATCCAGGGATTTAACTCTTGAAAGATTTTTATACTCACTTGGTATTAGGCATGTTGGTAAGGCAACAGCAAAACTATTAGCTCGCAAATACCAAGATTTGAATACACTAAGAAAAGCGATGCAAAATGCCCAATCATATAATGGGGAATATTGGCATGACTTAGAAAGTATAGATGGTATAGGGCCTGTGGCAGCACGTGCAATAGTAGATTTCTTTATACAACGTGATAATTATAATGAAATTAATGCACTTCAATCAGAGCTTAAAATTAAGCCTTTTTCTGTTGTAAATACACAATCTATAATTACAGGAAAAACAATAGTTTTTACAGGTACATTAGAAAAAATGAGCCGAGCTGAAGCTAAAGCTCTTGCTGAGTCACTTGATGCTAAAGTCTCAGGAGCAATATCTAAAAAAACAGATTATCTTGTTGCGGGCGCAACTGCAGGATCAAAGTTAACAAAAGCAAAGGCAGCGGGTATAAAGGTTCTAGATGAAGCTGCTTGGATTTC